>Ga0209489_109483_pt1 | contig 12044 bp, 8 predicted proteins | sample SiratrowhiteBW_FD_187527 | JGI IMG/M metagenome (GOLD analysis project Ga0209489, IMG submission 187527) | Root nodule microbial communities of legume samples collected from California, USA - Siratro white BW (SPAdes) (version 2) | ecosystem: Host-associated > Plants > Roots > Nodule | place: USA... | reverse complement strand
AAGTGTCAATGATTCCTATTCATAAATACAGAAAGATACAGCTAATCAAATCTCCTAATTATGGGATTTTGATTCTAACTATAAAAGGAAATAACATATACAGTGGGATTCTGACAGAAACAAACTAGAGATCTTACCAAGAGGACTCATCTCATCCAAACCTTCCGAGTGAACAACTAAAGCTCTTTTCATGCCAAATCTGTTGAGTGCTTTAGCCATTTTGGAGACCTATCCAGAAGAACATGACAAATAGCTAATTAGGGATGACATAGATGGAGAAAGGCAAAAACATTTAGTCCTCAACCATTCAGTCTCTATCTTCTTTTTAAGGAAAAGATACAAAAGTAGTAAACACAAAGCAAATGTTTCTGGAATAAGAGTATAAAAAGCCACATATTCCATAATGTTTGTTTGACAAATACAGTTCCCCAATAAAACAAGTCAAATTCGATTTGTGGTACAATTTCTTCAGTGTCAAACAGAATGACTCTAGGCAATTTAAAAGTTTTAATTTGAGGAGAGACAATCTATAGGGATGAATAGTTCAACCAATGGATTATAGAGATTTTTAGAAGGATACAAATAAAAAGATTGTGAAAGAATAAAAAAAAGAGTCGGAGTTCAGATGCTTTACAGACCAACTTTTATGGAATAAAGAAGAAAAACAAATACTAAAACATGTTGATAATACAGAAAAGAATTCAACTTTTGCGTAGGATTTCAATGTGAACATTACTTCAAAATTCAACCTGATTTCAAAATTATAAATCTTCACATTCCAAATTTAGAGCAAATAGACTTTTATATTTTATCCTTTCATGATTTAGATATTCTATCCTTAACTCAATTTTAGCTTTCCAAAAACTTACAAAGAAGATTACTCTGCTTGTAAATGATTTAGAGTGATAGGAAAGTCATTTCTGTAAGATTATTTGAATAAATAACAAGGCAAACCTGTAAGACAGGATGACACTTACCAAGTCCTCTGTGTATACTCCGACAACTGCAAAAGGTGCGTGTGCTGGATTCAACATTGGACCCAATATATTGAATACAGTTTTGATCTTTAACTTCTTTCTTATTGGCCTGACAATCTTCATCGACGGGTGATATTTTGGAGACATCATAAACCCAATCCCAGCTTCATTCACACACTTCTTTACCCCCTAATTCACAAAACGAAAACAAATAAGCAAACACATCAATAAATAGCAATTTCTGTTCAATAAATCCTATCAATTCAAGACAAACACATACAAACATATAGTCGACATATACAAAAACGCATATTACTAAGCAATAAATGCAGTAGAGCCTAACTAACAAACTCACCGCTTTTATTTCTAAGTTAGCCCCGAATACACCACAGTATTAGATAATATCAATTTCATTACATAAATCGAGCACTAACAGAAAGATTAGCATTGTTAATATCATGCAGCAGTAGTCACAGTTCCAGTTTTGTGACAATCTCTGATAGTACAAAATAAAGACAACTTAAATGCATTTCCTCATGTGTTTCTAGTGTTGTTTTCCAATCAGAATTAAAGTATCACCTCGACAACGTGTATAATAAAGGTTTACATAAAGGGAGCTTCTGATAATCATGATTCCTGAAATTCATATATATTAAAAATCATGATTTCTAAGAAGGATTAAAACCTATTTGATTGGTCCTGTATATTCTTTGGGCATTTAGCGTCAAAAACTTTAATTATTTACCACATAAATAATTAATAAAAGTAATGTTAATTCCTTTTTTCAACTTGGGAAAGTTAAATAACGCAGCATTTTTTTACTGCGGTAAAACCCTTTTTCAATCTAGCATGAAAACAATTTTGTGGGGAAAAAAAGATAAAAGAAAATTCAGAAAACAATGTTTGATTGAAATGTTATTTTTTAAAACATTTACAAACACAAAAATTTCCAACCTCAGATGCCTAAACAAGTAAAAAAAAACTTAGAAAAGATCTATAGTAACAAAAACCCATTTGAGATCAACATAGATTATCAAAGTAAATGCTCTAAAAGAACACCCCAAAACAATTGTGCCAAATGAATCCCAAATTGGTAACTGATATCCTGCACTAACCTCAGGACCTAAATCAATCACCACTCCCAGAGCTTCTAACACATCTGCACTTCCACAAGCAGAAGAACTGGACCGGTTCCCTTGCTGCAACACATCACCCTTTCAAATTTCAACCACATAATTTCAATTCACTCACACACTGCAACTTAACAACAGCAAACACCTTCGCAACTCTGGCACCGCAAGCCGCCGCGAGAATGGAAGCCCCCGTTGAAATGTTGACGGTGTTGGCACCGTCCCCTCCGGTGCCCACAATGTCCACAACATCGTTCAACCCCTCAACCTTCGTCGCATGTCTCAACATGGCCCTTGCCAACCCCACAACCTACGAATCCACAAAAGCAAATTAAAAAAATAAATAAAACTCAAACTTTTTGCAAACACAACCACTCACTTCTTCATAAGTCTCTCCTTTGGCTCTGAGAAGCACGAGAACCGCGCTGATTAAGGCCTCGTTTGGGTCGTGCAGCAGCGAGTCCAGACACGCTTCGGCTTCATCTTCCGACAAATTCACCCGGGAAATCAGCCTTTCAATCAGCTAGAATCGCGTTTCAGAATCGCGTTTTAGATTTAAATTAACACAATGAAAAAAAAAATATGAATTAAAATCTAATGAATTGTGGGGTGACCTGGGGCAGAGGCTGAATGGTGGTAGCTGCATTGCACGAAACGGTGGCGTTTGAGGAGGCAATCGAGGTCGTTTGAATTAGGGGTGAAATTGGGAGAGAAAAGAAACGGCGTCGTTGGGAGCTGAGATTGGAATAGGGTGAAGGAAATGGAAGAGTGAAGGGTGAGAAGAGCGATTGTGCTTGTGTCATGACGAAGAAGAATTGGATTTGGTTAAAGAAAGTGTTAGTTAAGATTGAATCAGAGATAGAGAATTTAAAGAACTCACATGTTAAAGTTGAAACTAGTGATTCATATGGTAAATGCATAAATTAACATTACAATTCACATAAATAAATTTGAGACAAAGTTTTACTGCAAATAAAAGTTTCAAACCAGATTTAGAATGTAGCAGTAGTGAGGTGTTCATGTGATCCACATGTAAATAAAAAATTGCCATAGGTGAGAAACTGAAAACGAGAAAATATAAATAAAAAAGTTAGAATGTTTAGAAAATAAAATAAATTAATTGTAATAGTGTGATTTGTGACATACACAATTTTTTTTTAAATTTTTAATATTTTTTAATCATATATATATATATATATATATATATATTAAAAATGTTACGTACAAAATATATTGTAAAAAATGTACATGCAAAATATATGATCTTATTTGATTTTAATTTTTTAAAAAGAAAAACATTAGCTGGACTTGGTATTTTTGTAGTTTTGTTTTTCATTCTTATAACTAATTATATATTTAAGCTCTAAAAAATTAATATAAATTTTGCCATCGAGCAAAATTTCATTTTTGAAACAATATTTTCAAAATTCTTTCATGAAATTTCTTTGTCAAATTACAATCTATTTAATGATGATCGTGTTCATCATTAAATAAATAAGAATTACTCGTGAATTTGATGATCGTGTTCAGAGTATTGATGAGAACATGTTAAACTTGGATGCTTATGAAGCCTGATTGACGAAAAAGTGCTAGCCTAGTCTTTACCTTGATGAGGATGAGTGCCTCCACAAGGCTTTTCTTCTTGTGTTAGTTAGGCATCAGGGCCAAATGTCTCTTACCAAAAGGATAAAATTTTGGATGATGCCAAGAAGGAAATTGAGTGATTGAGGCAAAGCTTAAATGAGATGACCAAGGATCATGCTCATTATGCCTCTAACTTAGAGAACTTGGTTGAAGATTTGAACAATCTGTGGATGCTACAATGAATGAATTTTCTTTTAGATTTGAAAGTGGCTTTAACAGTGTCCTTGTTGTTGTTGATGATCAACTATCATTTTAATTGGTTTTTATTTTATTTTGAAGCATATCAATATCTGAACACTTATTATATAAAACTTTCGATTGAAACTGTGTTTAACATTAACGAAAGTAATCATTCTATGATTTTTATCTTTTATCTTGCAAAATTATTGATATATAAGATAGAATCTCATGTGAGCAAAGTTATATAAGATGAAATCTCAAATATATGAGCAAAATTATATAAGATAAATCTCGAATCTCAAACATATAAAAACATGTAAGTCAGACCGAAGTCAGACTGTACAAATAATTAAAATCATATGTTATTTCTCACATTTTTGTTAAGTTAAATAAATCATCATTTCTACACTTGTGTTTCTTATTTCTCATTTTTTTATTAAGTTAAATAAATCATCATTTCTACCAATGTGATGTGAGACTTAATCTTGTGTTTCACATTAAACATGTGTTTCTTATTTCTCATTTTTTTATTAAGTTAAATAAATCATGTATAAATGCCTTAGTATATTTCGTCAACTACACGCTTTATAAAGTGTCCAATTCAAAAGATATCATTAAATTAGATCCAACTTTTATTATATTTAACTATAAATGATTTTAATATATAAATTTTAATTATTATATTTAATATATATATATATATATATTAAAAAATATTTACATCATGTAGATTTCTTTTCACTTTTAGGAGTGCACTTAATCACCTAGAATTTTCCCTTTTGGGAGAGCTACGTGCTAGAACTCTAGCACAAGTGACCTAATCACTTAGAAAAATCCCCATTAATGATATGTTTCAACTTTGATAATACATTCATGATAATAAGATGCTCTTATTTCACATAATTTGACCACATTAATCATGCTTGTTGAGCATGATATTCATACAAAGTAATTCTAGAAATTGTAGCATATGCTTTCTCCTTATTTAATCTTATTTAAGAAAACATTGTGTTGCTAAACATAGCTGCTCACAGTTGAGCAGAGTTATTGGCAATCGCCCCAGCATCTTGCAGAAGAGGAACCAGTTGTCCTTCTTCGTGCTTCTTCAAAACAGCTGAAATCAAGAGATAAAATTTTAGATGCAAATAAAGAAAATAAAGCAATAAAAACAATGGCATGGTCTTCTCAAAAGAAACACATGTGCAGGGCCTTACTGTCACAACCACCAATGTGCTTTCCTCCAATAAACACGTTAGGCACAGTCCTATGCTTTGTCCACTCAATTAAAGCTGAATGAATATCATCTCCATCACCTTCAATTACATAAAGCATTGTTTCTTAGTATTATATAAGAAACAGTATAAAGTAATAATCAATAAAGGCATCATATTATTGATAACAGACAAGTTTCTTAACAATAATGTTCAACAGCCACTGTATACAATGATTGTTCAGTGGACTTATAATTTTTTATTCCATATTCACAACTGTAAAATTCATAATACACATAATTACAATTCCAACAAGTAGTTTTGTAATGGGAAAAAGGAAATCTCTTTCCCTATAAAGAATATTTGAAAGATGGTGTGTTACTAACATACTTCAAAACATTACAAGTCAGAAAGGGTAATAAACTACTAATGGGGATTGACAAGTGCTGGCAACACACTCCTATTCTTGGTTAAATTTTACTGAAAACTGCAATATCACGAGTAAAGTTCATTGAATAAAAGTAAGACTCATGAGATTTTGTGATTTGCCTAAATTTCAACTTCAAGTGGTAAATAGTGTACCTAGAAGAGTGTTTTAGAGAATGTGTTACTAGTAGTATGAGTTACTTGAACTTGAAAAATTAAAGCAAAGAATCACTAAAGGCAACAAGCATGAAAACGAAATTGATCTACCAAGCAAAGAAAACAAAAATTGATATAATATTCCAAACATGAAATCACTCGAGAGAGCATTCATAGCACCCTTACTTTCAGTGTCCAATTCAACAACCTTGTAAGTTGCTCCAAGCTGTTCGAAGAGATCTTTGACCCGCTTGCAGTAACCACAGTAAGTCTTACTGGCACCACACAAATTACACGATGAAATTACAAATGTGAAAAAGAACAAATGAAAGCTATTTCATTCTAGTGTGCACCTAACTATTCCTAAGATCACAACCAAAAACTAGTTTGTTGAAGGGTAAAGATATTTTAAGGGAACTTTGAATCTCTCAACAAAGCTTTTTCTATAGGCAATATCAGTTGTCGAACTCATTAATGTTTCACATCTGTTAACAAACTACTATGGACTTGATTAGTAAAAGAGACATTTAGTTGAGCTTCCTCCATTCTATCCAATAAAACGTATCATATCACATGAAATTTATGCAGTAAGTCCTTAATTTAAGTAGTTTTAGCGTGAAATTGCTAAACATCACTAACAAAAAAAGATAAACACTTTGATCATTTAAGTGCTTAAGTCTAAATAAACTTCCTAAACACTTTTCTAACGATCCCCATACACCAAACATCAACACTGAAACCTTAATAATAAACAACTTTAGTCATGAAACTTGAAAATTTATACAGAAAATTTCACTAGTATAATTTCGAAACAGTTATTATAAAAACCACCATGTAAATAGTGATAGATTATAACAAAGTATATAGGTGAAGGACATCCCTCATGAGCAAGTTTTTGCTGTTGAATTTTGAACATGGTATGAGATTCTATATCCTAACTATTATTATTATTGAGGCTTTCAGTCCATCCATCATCTGACCTTCATTAAATCACCCACAAATGTCCACAAATATCTAGTCTTGCAAATCTTAATGTGTTCACTCTTCTGCATAACGGTATTTGGAGATCCAAAATTGACTACTGATAATGTAATATGACCACCAAAATACTCATATTATGATCATGAACTTACTTTTGGAATTGATTCAGACCTAAACACAAATTCTATACTCTCAATACATTTTAATCAAACTATTAGGTTTTCATGGATGAATGGAGTTACTTGCAAAATATAAAACAACAGGTAGGTTAGCTTGAAAAATTTTACCTGAAGACAACAACAGGGGCAGAGGACACTATCTCCTTAACCTTATTCAACGCCGCTTCCATCTCTTCTTTGCTTTTGGGTGAACTCAACAAAGACCCCATTTCTTTATATGTATTTTTATAAGGTATAGTAGCTGAAGAGGAGCGGAATAGAGAGAAAGCTTAAAGCTTTGGCTTTCGACAAGTGTTGGAGGGAAACAGAACTAAGCGAAAACAGAGCACAGGTGTTGAATTTTGCTGCTGCTTGGTGGCACGGGGTTTGGGAGCATAAGAACAAAACTTTAAATTGTAATTTAGCAGAAAAAAAAAAGGAAGAATAAAATCGCAGTAGTAAGAATTGACTTTAGGTGTCAGGAAAGAAGGGAATTGGTAAACAGGGTTCAGTTCAACTTAGGTTTTGGAGCAAATTGGTAATTTGGGTTTATTGGAGGAAATTGATCTATGGCTTTGAATATAATAACATTATAAGTCATCAAAGACTAAGAAGTCACGGTTATATTTACTTACATTAAAATGTTGTTTTATCCTTAATGTGCTGGTAACAAAATTATAAATATGAAATGATGGGTAACTGGAGCAATATAATTCTTATATATATATATATAATTGAACAAATTTATCTTCTAATAAATAAAAAATAATTTATTTAATTGAATAATTTCTCTTCATTTTAAGATAGCTAAATAATTTTTCTCTCAAAAAATAACAGCTACGTAATTTTTTTAGTACTATTTTTACAAAACCATATATATATATATATATATATATATATATATATATATATATATGAAATTGTATTATTCATAAAATAATAAAATAATAAAAAAAGATTTCTTTTTGTAAAGGTTTTTAGTATACAAAATTCACTACCAATTTTACTTATTAATAAAGAGGATTTTTTTTTCTTTGTAACAGTGTTTAGTCTATAGAATTTATTATCAATTTTACCTTTATAAATGTAACATTTTATTATTTTACCTTTTAGATTTTAGAATTATTTTTTTAAATTCAATTAACTACTTATAATATAAAAGTTATCTATAATAAAATTATAAAAATAATTTATTTTAGAATTATTTTTTATAAATTTAATAATATTTTTTATTTTAATAATTATAATAAAATTTATTTATTTTATTCTTATTACTAACAAAAGAAATGGATTATGTAAGCGCATATATTTCTACTAGTATCATTACTATAAATTAAAGCTATTATGTATATTTTAATATTAATTTTAGATTGGTCATCTATAGTGTATGTATAATAATCTATCAGACACTATTTTAAGAATCTTTTGTATTAATTTAAAGTAAATATTTTTATCATACATCTTTTACTATAAATTTTTACTTTTCTTACTTTTTCACTTTCTTCTATCATCACTATCTACTAGTACCATTCCTTCTTTAAAATATCTACTGGTATCATCATCATACTTCATACTAAAAAGAGTCCTATATATGTTTTTCTAAGCTTATTTGAGCATTAACATGACATAAGAGAGTTTAGTATCACACATATATGATTTATGTCTTTTTCTCTTTTATAGAATCAAATCCTGAATTTATGTTATTAGTAAGATACCTTAAAACTTTCATGGTTTGGACTCTGGAACGTTACCAACCTTCATAATATGCAAAAACAATTAACACAGAATTATGCCACCATAGGAATACATGTAGCATTATTACAGTAAGATACAAATTGTTTTTAAATGACATAGGAATGTAGTATTTTGTGTATGACTTAATTTCACTTGGAAGAAAAAATGGCTTCCAAATCTTTGTACAATGAACTAGATTTTGATTTGAAGTCAGAAGATGAGCTCCCACTCCTTTTGGTACCCCATAACCCACTCCATCCTGTAGTGGCTGTGCCACTAGTAGAAGGATCATTTACACTTCTTTCCTTACCAATGCTAGACTTTGCAAATTCCCTTAGCTGTTTCAACCATGCTCCATCAGGTGTACCTGAGCTTCTACTACTTGAGTGTCTTGACCTGTCACCACCTGAAGCAGTGTCTCTAGACTCTTCATTCCCATTCACATTCTGTGGAATCCTCTTTACCAACTCTTTGATGCACTTTTGAGGGATGAAATACAAAAGAAACCCAGTTGAGGCATTTTTTAAACCTGCCAAGAGTGATTTTTCCTCAGGGTCCAGCATCTTTGTTTGCACATATAAAGCATACCATTCATTCATGATCTGTGCACAATACCCCACTAGGAACAGCACAAGCATAAAAATCCCAGTCCTGGTCTCAGTCCTCTCAGAAAAGTCCTTCTTCAGAAGGAAAAGACAAGTAGCAAATAAAGTGACTTCACAGGTGAGTGAGATGATCTCCACTAGCTGAACCCTTTTCTTTATAAAAGGTTTCTTTAGCAACATGAAGAATAGCTGAAAAGAAGTCATGGACAGCATAACAATCACAGGAGTCTTAGAAGACTGAGTTGAAACAAAGAGACCTGACAAAATTCCCAGTGAGACACGCCTTATGGACTCAAGAAACACGTAATATATCCTAAGGATTCCAAACAACTTTTGTATGAAAGGTGCTTCTGCATCTTCTGTTTCATCATCAGAGGCCATGATGCGGTCTCTTTGACTTGGAGGATTGCCAGAGCCACCAGATATCTGTGAAAGCATGTACTTTGGAGGGCCTCTTAAGTCTTCAAACACTGGGCCAAAGATGGTTAGATAAACAGATCTAGATTGTTCTTTCCACGTCCATTGGCCTCTTTTACCTGGCCCCAGAGTTACTCTCACAAGCTCTTGGTACCAGTGAAATGTCAAACCTTCTTGATGAACTTCCTTGTATTGAAGCAACTTTCCAAATGTAATTCCAATGGAGAGGAACAAGAACAAAGCTAGAAGCACAATGCACACAAAAATAAGCAGTAGGGTGCCAACTGCAATTCCAGAAGGAGATCCCCCTAAAGCCATAATGCAAAAGAGAAAAATTAAACCTAACAATTGTGTAATAGAGGTTTTGGACTTCTGTAGAAATGACCTTGCAATAAAGACTGAAATCATTTATAAGTGAAATGATCTTATGACTATATCTATTTGTCACTGATGGTTTGAAACAACTAGTATGGACTTCACATGTCTAATATCTTTTATCTGTCATTGCTTTAGTTTTTGCTTTACTTACTGATCACAAAAAATGGTTAGGTGACAAATAATAACATTATGATTATGGTTACCTTGAAATAGGACAGCAGAGGACTTGCAAATATTAGGTAGTGCAAGAAAGATAAGAAATATCTCAAATCTTGGGAATGTGAGTGCCCCGTGCATTCTATGCTTCTCAGAATTTCTCTTCCCAAATTTCAGGACAATGAGGAGAAAAATATGTAGAACCATTAAACCACCATAAATCACCGCTAACCAAAACATGCTTCTATAAAATTCTGTCCATCTATTAGAAAATAAAAAATAAAAAATCTTATAAGTAAGAATATATTGTTGAAGCATTTGAACTTTGAATACTTGACAAATAAATGAATTATAATCTGGAAACAGTGTGCTTCATGGAATGCCTCTTCTTATTGTTATAGTGCAGAAAAAAACTGTATCAAGTTCATAACGAGACAAATCAATATGTTCAAAAACAATATTAGTTTGAGTTGAAAAAAGGTGAGTTGAGTGTTTTTGCTAGTATCCCTTGTATGCTAATTATTACTTTTTCTGTATAGAAATGAAAAAACTAATTTCCTAAGATATTATAATGTATTGAAACATATAACTTACCCAGAGGAATGTTGTGAATCCAAAATATATTCAGCTTCTGGTTTCATATGTTCACTCTGCAAGTGTGCATTATGAATTAAGAATTGACGGCTTTTTCATCAACATAGATAAGAAATTAACTTTCTCTGCACCACTGATAGACATATCAACTTATTCTAACCTCAAAATATTGCTGGTACTCTGAAGAAGTAAGTGGTGATCCATACACTGAAGCAGCCAAATTCAAACTCTTATCTAACAACTTGTTTGGGATTGTTGCTGGGGCCTTGGTGATGACCTTAGAGGTTGCAAAGGGATTAGAGCTTACCATGAACAGGTTCATGGGTTCAGTTTCCCATGGAACAGTAAAATAGGGTATGGTCCATTGTAAGTGTCTGGCAAATTCATAAAACTCGACCGGCAACTTAACTGCTAACCATCTAGATAGTGCAAACACCTGAATATGGCTCAAAATTCTCTGCATGATTAAAATTTAGCCTATCAATGTGGTATTCTCTCCATAATCACTATAAAAATATAAAAACTTTCTGTAATTTACAGAAACTTTTCACTGTTGAAAGAAAACTAAAAGTTCAAGATGTCAAAAGAAAAGAATTCCATGTTAGTTGAGAAGAAGTGTTAAAGTGTTAACAATGGAGGATATTATCAAGGCAAATGCTGAATAACTTTGGACAAAAGAAGATATGATATATTATGAAGAGAAAGCTTTCACAATCACAACACAATCTCAAATTCTAACAAGAAGCAATGGTCTCTACTCTCTACCCTTGAATGCAAAATTTACAATCTATATTTTGTTTGTGACAGCTTGACAAGAAGAAAGTGAGTGGAATTAGTTAGTGAGCAACTGAGAATTGAAATAGAGCAATGAAGTATGTTACTGATTCTCCATTTAAATAACAAGATATAGACTTGTGTAACTAGTCAGCAGGATTCAAGTTGAGTGTCTCACAAGAAGATTCCTTGCTGGATCGAAGACCAAGAAAGATGATGATCTCGTAAATGTACCAACAGATTGAAGGCTTGCAGTTGAGATAGTAAGAAAACCCGCAGCAATTGATGTCAGCACAAAAGAAGCAGTTGCAAATGCAGAAACCACGGAGGAAATGAGAGGCATAGAGTCTGCATGATTGCGAAATCATAAATATGTTAACAACTATGGACTAAATAGATGAAAAACACAAACAATATTATGATATACAAGAATAGAAATGCTCACAAGATGGACAAAATATAATATTTTCAGCTCTAATAACAACACTATCACCAAAAAAAAAAAAAAAAATGAATGAGCAAA
>Ga0209489_109479_pt1 | contig 12051 bp, 16 predicted proteins | sample SiratrowhiteBW_FD_187527 | JGI IMG/M metagenome (GOLD analysis project Ga0209489, IMG submission 187527) | Root nodule microbial communities of legume samples collected from California, USA - Siratro white BW (SPAdes) (version 2) | ecosystem: Host-associated > Plants > Roots > Nodule | place... | reverse complement strand
ATAAGAAATTTGTTCTGTGATTTCATCTTTGATGTGCTGTTGGCATTTGTGAATCTGTGTGATTGATCTTTCTTTATCTTGAAATAATTCTGAACTAGTTTTTAGTAAACTGTATAAGATCTGATATGCCTGTATAGACTGCCTTCTCTGATATTGAAATAAATCAAATTGTTTTCACTGTTTCAAAAAGATAAAAAAGTTTTCAAAGTTCAATTCACCCCTCCTCTTGAACTCAGCCTAATACGTTTTCACACTCTATGGCACATCGACCATGGGTTCATCAGCATCAGCAACATTATCATCTTCCTCATCCTCATCATCCTCTTCTTCTTCTTCTTCAACTTCAGTAGGTTGCTCATTTGAGCTATCATAGTCAGCCTTGCATATCCATTTCTCATCATTCACCTTGATGAGTCCTATTTTGCTTATTGTTGTTGTTGTGACTTCATTGTGTGCCTTTACCATCTCTACTACCTCTCCATCAATATTAATTTTGAAATATTCAATAAAATGTGAGATAAGGACAATATATGGAATTCAGTATTCCACCTTCTTTCTGATCTTGATAATGTGCTCCTTAATAACACTCACCCAATTAACCTTAATCCTCCCTATAAGGCAATACATCAACATCAGATCCTCCTCGGTCAGCACAGCATGGTTGAAACCTCGTGGCGTCAACAACCAAATGACAGTGAAGGCCAAGATTCTAGGCGTAACAGCCAACCCTCCAACTGAGTAACTCCTAGACTCAATTTGTTGATTTCTCAGGCATATTCTGAAAAAGCTGTGGTTTTTTTAGCCCCTCCAACTCAGTTACATGGCTCCTCCCAACTGATATTCCAGCATAGTGTAGTCCAGCAACAACTAGCCAAACTTCTTCGTTGATGCACATGTCCACTCCCTTGACTTGAGAATAAATTGCATCCTCATCATACCACAAATTGGTGAGGAATACCTTAACCAGATCAGGATAAGCGTTGTCTGGCAGCCTAACAAACTTTTCCAGCTTCTGAAATTTCAGAACCTGCCTTACTTTATCAAGGTTCTGCTCCTTCAACAAAAGCATCCTAATAAACTTAGGTGCTATAATGACCTTTCTGCTATATTCTCTGTGAAATTCCTGAATGTTTTCTCTATTGCCAACAAACCAACTATCAAGATAGTCAGTATCAATGATATCAGCAGGTTCTGCATTCTTCACACAAGCTCTCTTAACGTGTTATTTAGGAGTGGAGGAAGAGGCAATTTTCAGTGGATTCAAAGAAGACAAGTTTTAATGCAGTATGCACTCTAGGATGAAGAGAATAAGATGAAGTGTGTGGTCAAGTGTTCTATGCTCGTGCTATATATAATGCATGCTGCCACACATGAGACAAATTTGAAAATTCAAATTCAATTTGTGCAGTTATTCACACAATTAGAGCATTGAAAGACAATTCAGTAAAATATTTCCAATTTGGATTCTGTAAGTAATAAACTGACGGAGATTTTACTTTGCTTCAAAGTTTGTTGCAAATTTGACTTGTTGATTTGCATTGAGTCTGTGATAGGTGGCACTGAGTAGCTTATCACTCTTCACATGGACTTTGCATTTGATGCGAGCTCAGCCCGGTCAAAGCTTTTTGGCTTGTCTTGAAAATTTCAGCAGAATCTTTATATTTCTGATATAGTGTACGCTTGTAACCGCTTATTAATCGTAGGTCCTTAAGTTTCCCTTCTCATCTTTCTCTTGCTCCAATCAATTAATCAACAATTGCAGTAGGTTCAGAGAAATTTCAGTAAATGCATTGATGACACAAATATTGCATAAAATATAATTCAGAATCAATTATCAAATGGTCGAATGATTTAATTAATATTTTTCAAATCAATAATCCCTAATTCATTTATGAGAAAATTAAACCTTTCTTTATTAAGGGGTTTTGTAAACAAGTCCGTTAATGGATTTTCAGAATTAACAAACTAAATGACACAATCACCCTTAATTACATGATCCCTAATAAAATGGTGACGTATTTCAATGTGCTTAGTTCTAGAATGGTGTATAGGATTCTTAGTTAAATTTATAGCACTAGTGTTATCACAAAATAATGGAATTTTAGACAAGTTAAGACCAAAGTGACTTAGCTATTGTTGAATCCATAAACTCTGTGCACAATAGCTACCAGCTGCAATGTATTCAGCCTCTGCAATAGATAATGCAACACAAGCTTGCTTCTTACTGTGCCAAGAGATCAAATTGGACCCTAGTATATGGCACGTTCCACTTATTCTTTTTCTATCTATCTTACTTCCAGCAAAGTCACTGTCAGAATAACCAATCAGATTTAGAGATACCTCACTTGGATACCATATTCCCACATTAATTGTTCCTTTAAGATACTTTAGTATCCTCTTGGCTATCATGTAATGTGACTTCTTAGATTGTGCTTGAAATCTTGCACACAAACATACGCTGAACATAATATATGGTCTACTTGCAGTTAGATATAAAAGTGAACCAAAAAGACCTCTGAATTTGGTTTGATCATAACTTTACCATTTTCATCCATATCCAGTGAACATGCAGTGGCAATTGGTGTAAATGTTTCTTTACAATTCTCCATGTCAAATTTCTTCAATAGTTCTAGGCAATATTTAGATTGGCAAAGAAATGTGTCATGCTGAAACTGTTTAATTGGTAAGCCAAGAAAGTAATTAAGTTCTCCGATCATTGACATCTCAAATTCTCCCTGCATTGCCTTAACAAACTACTCACACAGAATTTCATTTGTTGATCCAAATATTATATCATCAACATATACTTGTACAAGTATAATATCATTGCATGCTTTCTTGATGAACAATGTCTTATCGGTTTTTCCTCTTTCATAGCCTTGTGAAAGAAGGAAATTACTTAGCCTTTCATACTACTGACGAGGTGCCTGCTTCAATTCATATAGCGCTTTCTTCAATTTAAACACGTGATCTGAATGCTTGAAATCTTCAAATCTAGGGGGTTGACTCACATAAACCTCTTTATCAATAAATCCAATGAGAAATGCACTTTTAACATCCATCTGGTGTAGTTTAAATCCATTCATGCAAGCATAGGCTAACAGTAATCTTACTACCTCCAGTCTAGCTACTGGTGCATAGGTTTCTCCAAAATCTATACCTTCCTCTTGATTGTATCCCTTTGCAACCAACCTTGCTTTGTTCCTTACAATGATTCCCTGTTCATCCAGTTTATTCTTGAAGACCCACTTAGTTCCAATTACATTCATATGTTTAGTTTTGGGAACTAGTGTCCAGACCTCGTTTCTAGTAAACTGATTTAGTTCTTCATGTATTGCATTGATCCAGTTGTTGTCTTCAAGTGCATTAGCCACAGTCTTTGTTCCACTTGTGAAACAAATGCCATGTGCTCACAGAATTGATTCAATGATCTTCTAGTTGATACTCCTTTCTGAACTTGTCCAATCACATTATCTAATGAGAGATTCTTAGGCACTCTCCATTCTCTTGGTAGTCCAGAGTTAATTACTTTAGTATAAACTCTAGATTCAATTGATTGAATTTCTGTTTCAGTTGATTGAATTGTTGGAGGTTTACTGGTTTCTTCTTTTTTATTTTCCAGTCCAGTATCAACTTGTTGAATATTTGGAATTTCATCATCTGTACCTGTCTGAGGACTTTCCTGCATATTTTGGTTAGTTTCATCAAATGCAATATGTATGGATTCCTCAACTAGCACGGTTCTCCTATTATATACTCTATATGCATGACCATGTAATGAGTAACCAAGAAAGATACCTTCATCAACTTTTGAGTTAAATTTTCCCAAGTTATCCTTATCATTGTTCAAAATAAAACACTTATAGCCAAAAACTCTTAGATGAGATATATTGAGCTTTCTTCCTTTAAACAACTCATAAGGGGTCTTCTTCAGTATTGGCCTAATGAGCACCCTGTTCAGCACATAACAAGCTGTGCTTACTGCAAGTTCCTTCATAGAACAATTCTTTCTCTTTACAACTTCATTCTGTCGTGGAGTCCTTGGTGATGACAAGTTGTTCTTTATTTTAGATTTGCTACAAAACTTATCAAACCTCTCATTCTGGAACTCTCTCCCATGGTCTGATTTAATGGAAGAAATACTGTGGTTCTTCTCATTTTGGATAACTTTGACAAATCTCTTAAAAGCATGATAAGTCTCATCTTTGGAAGTAATGAATAATAGTTGCCTCCCTCATAGTTCTAAAGGGACCGAATAAATCTATATGAAGCAGCACAAGTGGTCTTGAAGTTGAAATCACATTTAATGGTTTAAAAGTGCTTTTTGTTTGTTTGCCTTTTTGGCATGCTTCACATAGTCCATCGCTTTTGAATTTGAGCTTAGGTAGTCCAACAACTAGCTCTTTTGATGCAATCCTATTGAGATGATGCAATCCTATTGAGATGATGCATATGAATATGAGCTAATGTTCTATGCCACAACCAATATTCATCATTCCTAGTGATCAAACAATTCATGCAAGATATTATGCAAGAGACATTGAGCATATATACATTATTTACCCTTTTACCTACTAGGACAGTTTCACTTAATTCTGAATCTGCTATGAGGCAAAGATTAGGCTCAAAAGTGATCTTGTACCCCTTGGCACACAATTGACTGATGTTGAGTAAGTTGTGCTTTAATCCAACCACTAAGAGTACATCTTTGATGATCACTTTATCATCTCCTCCAATGTCACCAACTCTAAGTATCCTTCCACGGTTGTTATCTCCATAAGTGACATATCCAGCAAGTTTCAGCTTCAAATTAGTTAAATGGAAAGCATCACCAGTCATGTGTTTGGAACATCCACTATCCAAGTACCACAGTAATTTACTGGATGTCAAACAGACCTGTAAAACAGACTAAATTTGAGGCATTAGTACCCAGTTAAACTTGGGTCCATAAGTGTTAGTGATGCTTTTAGGCATCCACCTAACTAGCCCCTTTAGCACATCAAACCTCCTACTTTTACAGTTCTTCACAGAGTGGCTTTTTCTCATACAATAGTAGCAAGTCATTTGATGTGAAATTTGTTTATCATTTGTTTTCAAAAAACTGTTGTACTTATTTTGTTTTCTTTGAAAATTGGGTTGATATCCAATGTCAGCCTTTTCAAAAATACAGTTTTGAGATCCCAAAATGGCATTGAGATTTGTTGTACCCATTGAAAGCTTGGAAGTAGTAGTAATTAAGTAATTGACCTTATTCTGTAAAACCTCACAGTTTTCACAATTAACTAGCTTGCTGAAGTCAATATCACTAGAAGCTTTGTAGATAATTTCCAAATGATCAAAATCAGTTTTCAGTTGTAAAACTTCATCTTCCAGCTCTTTGACTCTGCCTTCCAACCAATTGTTCAGACCTTTTAGTCTATTGTTAGATAAGGCTAATCTATTGGCTTCTTCATGAGTATCATGGAAAGCATGAAGTAAAGAACTGTAATTAGTACTATTAAAGAAGCATTAGAATTATCATTGCTAACCTCATAATTTTCTCCAGCAATTAAACACAGATTGACTTCAACATCTTCTTGTGATGAGCTGCTGGAGATGGAAGCATTACCCTTCCAAGCAATGTATGCTTTTCTTCCTTTTCTAGTTTTGTAATCCTTTTTCTCATTTGTCTTTTCCTTGCTGACCAGACTTGGGCAATCCATCTTCATGTGACCCTGCTTACCACATCCAAAGCAAGTTAGTTTGGCTAGATTAGAATAAGCTTTTTTATTGTACCTTTTACTTTTCTGATTTTTCATCTTGCTCTTCATTCTGATGAATTTCTGAAATTTCTTGGTCAGTAAATTGAGGTTCTCAGTATCACTGCACTCACCAGAGCTCTCTTCACTGGACTCAATATCTACAACTTTTGTTTTGAGTGCAAGGCTTCTGGAGTTCTTCTCAACAAATTATATTTCTTTCAACCTTGTCATCTCAAGCTCATGTTCTCTTAACTTGCCAAACAATGCTGCTGTAGTGAGAGTTGTTAAGTCTCTAGTCTTGGATATTGCTGTAACTTTAGGCTGCCAGCTCCTGTCCAAGCATTTAAGGATATTGATATTCAGCTCTTCCTTATCAAATTGTTTTCCCAGTCCAATCAGATGATTGACTATATGAGTGAACCGTTTTTGGACATCCGCTATAGTCTCTCCTGTTTGCATTATGAACAACTCATACTCCTAAATGAGTGTATGTTTCCTTGCTCTCTTTACATCATTTATCCCTTCATGGGTAACTTCTAGTATGTCCCACATCTCCTTTGCAAAACTGCATTGAGATACCTTGAAAAACTCATCAAGGTTCAAAGCATATGTAATTATGTTTTTTGCAACACAATCATACTGAACTCTTTTATTATCAGCATCTGACATTTCATCAAATGATTTCACAACAGACACACCATTTACATCATCCACAGGAACATAGAAACAATTCACAATTGCAATCCAAATGCCGCGATCAATTGACTCAATAAAGATCTTCATTCTTACTTTCCAGAATTGATAATTAACACAAGAAAACATGGGTGGTCTGTTAATAGAGGCTCCCTCAGCAAAAGGCAGTTTATTCTCAGCCATGGATCTAAAAACTTGACTAGGATTCAAGTCCTAGCTCTGATGCCAATTGTAGAAAATAGTTTTAGGCTGAGTTCAAGAGGGGGGTGAATTGAACTATTAAAACTTTTCGCAAATACTGGAAAGTATGAAAGATTGAATGAATATTCTTTATCAATTCACTGATTAATGAAATTCAGAATTACACAGCAAGAATCAGTATGTAAAAGAACTAATTCAATCAGTTATACAAATTTATCAGAAACTGAAATAGCACAATACAATTCACTGAAGTCACAAAATCTTGAAATTCAATTCAGTACATTTAAACAAAGAGTTATTGCAGTTGATCAAGATATTATCAGAACCACAAGCGAAAGCAATTTACTTGGTTAAGATGTATATCAGAATAACGTAAAAATAATCAGATAATGAACACTTCAAGAAACTACAACTAATCTCAAGAAATATTGTTATTCAAAATGTTCTTTTAACTAATAATGTTAATAGAAACCTGTTAATGGATTAATTCGATTAATATCACTATCAGTCTATTACCCAAATGAAACAACAAGTTCAGACACACACAGATTATCTATTGACTTAACAAATAGTAAGCACGAAGAACAACTTATTTATCACGCGTAAACAGAAACCCAAAATGTGCTAAAGAAGAGAGAAAGAAAGATCAAGAATACAATATTTTATCTTGATTCACCCTTCCTCAAGGGCTACGTCCAGTCCTTTGCAAACTAGCAAAAAGTTCCACTAAAAGATCATCAAGATCAGTTTTACAAGATACAATACTGCTCCACGCAGTACACTGTGCTCCCCACAAAAACCACACACTATTGAACCCTACAGTAGGTGTAAAACCAATGCAGAAACCTCTGCAAACAACCAGTTACAATTACAATCCTCTGTAACTTGTAACCTTCAGTTCCAGTACAAGAAATGTATCAAGAATACAAACAATACACACTAATTCCACTCAAAGATTATACAATGTATTAAGAACTGAGTGGAACACTTAGCTCTAATTCAATATCACAATTTGCAATAGATCAATTCAGCAGTAAAACTCCAAGATCAGTTTTCTTGTAGAAAATCAATTGCTCAATTGATCACAAAGTTTGCACGCATTTTCTCTCAGGGATTTTACAAAAATTCGCTCAATATGATTTTTGTAAAATATGTTATGTGAAAAACACGTGCATGTCCCTTTATATAGAAAAACTGTTATCTTTTACCGTTAAGACTTCAATCGATTGAGTCACCATTCAATCGATTGACAACATCTTGTGACTTAACAGAAATTATATCAGGTTCAGATTCTGAAAACAGTTTACTGATTACTTGTTTGCATTTGATTAACAAAAACTGATTTGCTTTACTCTTAAAATCTTTTGAAAAAAATATTATTAAGCAAATTTATCCTTGGAGCTTACTTTTGAATAATCAATCATGCAATCATTTGATTTTCAATTAGTGACACAACTCACAACCACACACTACCTAGTCTAGGACTAATACGCTATCAAGCTCTTCAATTCTTCATGCATTTCATGTTGTAGCTAGGATCCATTGCAGACTTCACTCTTGTGTTGATTTCATCAAATCATATCCAGCAACTACTGGTGCTAACAAGCGGTACCTCATGATTGATGGGTATTTATTTCGGCATGGGTTTACTCACCCAATGCTCAAATGTATCTCATCAGAACAAGTTAACATAGTTATGACCGAGTTGCTTGAAGGTACCACGGGAAGTCATATCAGAGGATGAGCATTATCACTTAAGGTGATACAAGCTAGTTACTATTAGCCGACTATGAAGGAAGATTGTCAGGAATACACTCGAAAATGTGATCAATGCTAGAGACACAACGATTGGATACATGGGCAAGCGGAAGAATTACACTCCATCATCAGCCTATGGCCTTTTCACACATGGGAGATAGACATTCGTGGTTTGTTTCCTTTGGCGACAAGGCAATTGAAGTTCCTGATAGTAGCAATAGAATACTTCACTAAATGGATTGAAGCGGAACCGGTACCCGTCATCTCAACCTCAATGATTCAGAATTTTGTGCGGAGGAATATTGTTTGTCGATTTGGTGTTCCGAAGACATTGATTTCCGATAATGAAACTCAATTTGCAAGTATGTAATTGAAGGAGATGTGCCAAAAACTGAAGATCAGACAAGTCTTTACATATGTTGAACATCCTCAAACCAATGGACAAGCGGAAGTAGCGAACCGAGTCCTACTTAAGGGAATCAAAAGAAGGCAACATGCGGCCAGGGGTGGATGGCCGAAAGAAGTGTCGAGAGTGTTGCTATCTTACCATACAATACCACAATCCACCACACGTGAAATGCCTTTCAACCTAATTTACGGATTGGGTGCATTATGCCAGTGGAAACATCTAAGCCAACATTCCGAGTGATGCATTTTTTGGCGTTATCAACCAATGAAGGGATCCGTGCCAATTTAGACACGATTGAAGAAATTAGAGATGATGCCAGAATAAAAGGTGAAGTTGTAAAGCGTTGAATGAAGATGAAGCATTGAAGTAAAGTACTCCCAAAGCAATTCAAAGAATCTAATTTGGTGATAAGGAGGTCTCAGATGAACACAATGGATAACAAGTTCACCCAAAAGTTGAGTGAACCATACCACATAAAGTAAGTTGTAGGAAATGGAGCCTACTGATTAGAGACACTAGACGGAGGAACCATTCCTTGGACATAGAATACAACAAGTTTTAAATTTTATTTTAGCTTATTGATATTCTAGTTTGTCTTTACGTTTCACATTTTTCTGTTCATAAAAGCCTTGTATTGTTGTAAATATTTCCAAAGAGGGCGACACTCTTTTCCCTTGAGCTTTTTGGTAATTTTTTCTCAAGGATTTTTAATGAGGTTGCACCCACTAATAAATACATTTGTTTTCTTCAAGAGGTTAGCTAATGTAGAAACTCAGTGGTTCATCGATACGGAAGTCGAGCAATTCAAGGATTCGGAATCCGAATGATTCATCAATGCGAAAGAAAGAGGCCAAAGCGGAAAGTCTTAAAGATGCTGAAATCAAAAGGGCCAAAAAAAAGAAATACTTGAAGCAAACAAAAAAAAAAGACAACAGCGGCCTAAGTGTTCCGAAAACCCAAAAGAAAGGTATATCTACAAATCAAATGGGTATGTAAACCGTATTCTCAAACATTTTAGAATTTTATATATGCATATAGATCAAGCAATTCGGAAATGATAGAAGACATAAAATGAAAGTAAGGAAGTCTAGCAAAAAAATTCAAATAATATACAAAGTATAAATTTAAGATAAATTGTTTTGCAAGCATGAAAATAGAATATAAATTGTTTACAAACCCAATTAGTTAATTTAAACTATTCTACGTGGCCCCATCCTCGACCACTTTAAGTCGGTCTAAAACTGATATGTCATGGTTAGGATGAACAACTAGGAGTTGAGCTAGAGCCTCGTCGAACCCTCGACCATACATAACAACGTTTTCATCCTTTAGGGCATCTATTTTCCCTAACAGCTTCTTATTGTGAGCCAATAGCATTTCTTCCTTAGTGGCAAACTACTCAGATTGTTTCTCTTTTAAATGTCTCTCACTTTCCAACTGATCCTCCAAGTAAATAATCTTTTTTTTTCTCAAATCAGTCGCCTTTTGCATTATGGCCTAGTTATGAAACGTACTTGGAGGATCTCAGTAGCATCCTTCTTCAGTTGCTCTACTTGTAACTGGACAACTACTTTCCTTCTTCATATCCACCAACTCAGATTGAGCTTCTTCAATCTGAGTGTATAACATATTCTCCACCCAAGTGTTTTCTTGTGCTTTCTTTGAAGAAACACAAGAAATGACAATCATTTTACAGGTCAACCTCTGCATTTCTTCTTGAAGAGCAAGGAGGCTCTCCTTGTTGAGAGTGGTCGCATCTTCATCCAATAAAAAGTTGCTCATTTGATTATGATGAGCAAAGTTAAAATCCGAATTCCAAAAACTATTGGGAGATGGGGTCATTGTAGTTCCTAGGTGGTCGAAAGAGGCGAGTGCGAGAGGAACCAATTGGGTAGAAGGAGGAGAGGGGGAATTTCGACCCCTTTCTTAACCCTTTTTATAACAAGAGACTGATCATCTGAAATTGTTACTTCAGGGTCTTTAGCAACCCATTTTTGCTTCCCTTTCCCTTCTTCAGAAGCTTTCTCTTTGTTTTCTTGCTCGTCCTCAACTCTCTAAGTCTACGAACCACATCTTTATCAAGGGTAGTCATTTTATCTGCCAAGAAAAATAGGGAATGATTAAGTTACAAATCTTTAAAACAAGGAATCATACTAAGGGGAAATAATGATACCAATGTAATCTTTTGATTCTAAGGCTTGAAATCCAAGCTTAATCAATTTCCCTATGCTAAAGGTCACCCCCAGTTTCTCTAGGAAAAGGCAATTTTTCCATTCAACCTCATCGAGTTAATCCAGGGATCGTGCCCCCTTGAGGATGAGGGTTTGGGGACCAGTACAAGAGAAACCCATCAAGAAGGGTAGGACATTGCTTAGAGGCAAGAATTTTTACAAGATTGGTTTTGATGTTTTTATAGGAAGATTGAAAGTGGGTCAAAAGATTATGACCACCTACAATACTTATAGATCTAGAGTTTATGATTATAAATCTTGCTTTCGAAGAAATAAAACATGTTCACAGTAGGAACCATGCCAAAATGACTACACAAAAGAAAAAAAAAACTCTAATGAAAGCTCAGTTGATAGGGTGTAGCTGAGCGGAAGAAATGTTCAGCAGGGTCAAAACCTGCTTCTCGAAATTATCTAGGGGTAATCGAAGACCTAATTTATAAAGGTAGTGACATAGAAAATATAGAAGGGGCTTTCAGTATCTGCCTTATTACCATTACAAACTGATTCTTAACAATATTAACATCATGCTTGTCATTTTTACTAAAGACACAAGATTGTCTAAGAGAAGTTATGGATTGAACAATAGTAAAAGAATAAGTTTCAGAAAGCAAATCATCACTGGCCCACAAGAATCTATTTTGGTAAATTGCCATATTGTCGAAGGTCAAGAGATAAAAATCCTAATAAACCACAAAGAAGATAGTAGTTGCAACGAGAGTGAAAAAAAGATGAAGAAGCAAGCAAAATATGGAGATAACTAACGAGACGACGACCGTATCTCTTTTGGAAAAATGAAAACTGATGAACATTAGGCGGTCCAAAGTCCCTTTAGAGGATCAAATCATTTGATAAAGTTTTGATGATAACAAAACTCGAGTATATATTTATATCTGATGACTTATATACATTGCGCAGTTAACATTATTATTATTATTATTATTATTAAAGCAGGAGACACATGGTCTATAAAGAGATAAGTTTTCTTACTATTTACTTTTATGTGTTATTGATTTGATTT
>Ga0209489_109478_pt1 | contig 12053 bp, 7 predicted proteins | sample SiratrowhiteBW_FD_187527 | JGI IMG/M metagenome (GOLD analysis project Ga0209489, IMG submission 187527) | Root nodule microbial communities of legume samples collected from California, USA - Siratro white BW (SPAdes) (version 2) | ecosystem: Host-associated > Plants > Roots > Nodule | place: USA... | reverse complement strand
AGTGAAATGACTCAAGGATGAACAAATATGATCAGTAGCACCACTATCAATAATCCAAGAACTAAAGGAAGAGAGAAATTTATTACCAATGTGTGTTGTTGTGTTGGAAGGAATATCAGAGATTTGATTAGAGACATTGTCACTGGATTTAGACTGTTGTAGAAGGGTTAACAATGTTTGATACTGTTATGGAGTAAAACTAATATGCTGAGAATGTACCTCTGACCTTAACTTGAACCTTCATGATTCTGCTGATTATTATTAAACTTGAACTGAGGTGGAAAACCATGCCTTCTATAGCACGTATCAATTACATGTCCTGTCTATCTATATCCTCTGAAAGAAGAAAAGAAAAAGAATGACAGGAGTTAGCGAAAACAATTTTAAATACGAGAAAAAAAGAAAATAAAAGAGATATAAAAAGAAATATAAAAGAAATGAGATTCAATCCAAATGAAAAATGCAAAAATCTACATATAGTTTAGAGACAATTCCACAATTTGATGTGCCCAGATAACAAACACATGTTTCACTTTCCTTTTACGGTTAAAGTTAAACTATTTTGTTTTGATTTTTTGTTCTCCCTGAATTTGTGGATATTATACATACAATCTCTTCTTTACATAAAATATTTTGTTTTCCTAAACTACTGCCACTAAACATAACTCCTTGGTCTCCTCCTTTCCATACATAAATTTCTTTTAAAAACACAACACATCCCCTCTGTTCTTGGTTCCAAAGTGAGTGTATATGTGGTTACGAGGATGAAAGATAAAAGGAAGTGTGAGAAAAGAAAAAGAAAGAAAGAAAAATGAAATAAAGTGAAATACTTATTTGATTGATGAGAAAACAAGGTGAAAAGTATATGAAAGTTGTCATTTTTAAGAATAATAAAAAGGTTAATTAAAATTAAGTAATTGCATAAATATAAAGTTATTTATATATTTATTAATTGAAGAGAAAGATAATTTTTAAAAATATCAATTTCCTTTATATTTTTCATTTTTTTTATATCTAAGTGAAAAATAAAACATGTAATACCCAATAAAAATTATGTATTTCTTTGTTAATTAAAATAAAAATGTTCTTTTAATTATTTTTCTACATCGGTCACTTTCTTTTTAAATAAACATACATTTAAAGATATTTAACGATGAATTCTTCAACCGACCTGATCTTGTAAATATCTAAAACATGAGACCAATATTTTCTTAAAGATATTTCATAGTAGATCTATGTCCTGGTTCTGCTTAAAGGAAACCTATAATATACTGATATTTAAAAGAAATTATATAAACATATTTAAATTTTAGTGAAACTTGACATACCTGTTTAAATTTTATAAAAATAAAAATAATAAATCTTCCAGAAGACATATTTACTATTTTGAGAATTTTAGAAAAAAAGAAGTATCTAAAAAATTTAGAGTGAAAAATAGATTATTTATTATTCACACTTTATACATAAGGTAAACCCATACCTCACTGTTATACCCAAAACCCTAACACTAAAACCCTTTGCCTCTCGACTCTCTCTGTTCACACGGAAATGACGATGTACGCAATGCTCCGCCGCGCCTCCTCCTCCGTATTGCCTCAGCTGGCGCGCCGCGCCACGGCATCATCTTCTTCTAGAACATTCCAGAATGTTCTCTCTGTTCTCCATAGAGAGGCAACGATTACTGTTGTACCCTCTCTACGCTTCGCAAACGCCTTCTCAACGAAGACTGGCGCAGACGAAAGACTCGTTCAAGTGCTTCAATCCGAGATCCAATGCGCCCTCGACGATCATGCTGAGCACCAGGTAATTTATTCTTTTTGACCTGTTATTACTGTTTTTGCAGACTACTTGTTTCCTTTCTCTATGTTTAACCTTTTTGTACTTTCTCCATGAATGTTTTTTTTTTCGGGGTCTGTAATAATATTGAATAGAATGTAGCTGTGCTATTGAATTTTCATCCGTTTGTTGTGACTTCAGTTGCAATAGAGGAAAACGACGTCGAATGTGGTATAAGGTTTGGTTTTCTATTGTAGTGGTGGTGAGATAGCCATATGTTCATTGTAAGGAGTAAAAGTTGTTTTCAAGTTACATTGGTTTAAGGGTATGATTGGATATACCTGTTCCTCCTACGCAATTTTAGGAGAAGAATGTAAGAAGAAAAAGATAAATAACAAATATTATAATTCGGATTTTTAAGAAACTAATTTGAGAGTTTAGAGAAATTTATTTTAATTTCTTTTGTTATTTTCTACTTTTAGAAGTGTAACATTTATGGACAAGTTTATCCTAAGTTGGTTGTTCGTTGAAGGGATTCCCGTGTTGAGTGAAGGTAGAAGATTATTGATAGGTGATGCTAATGAATTGGAATAGACGAGTGTTCGAATGGGGCGTATGTAATTTTGAGATACTTTTTCATAAATTAGTAAAACAACTTTGTGGTGGTGGTTTATGAACCCTGTGTTTCTATTCTAAGTTCTATACTATGCCACTTGGTTTTATTTGCTTAACTTGTTCAGTTTATGAGGGTGTCATATTTGGGGAAATTGTTTGGGACATAGTAACTGCTGCTGTTTTTATGTTTGCCTTGTTTGCCTTTAAGCATTTTTGTGATACTCATATGTTTTCAAATTGCTATATTTTGTTATCTATTTTATAATTCTAATCTTACTTTTCTAGGCTTTTTGTTGTAGTTTAATGGGGATTCCCTGTCTGAGTCTTTATTCATGTGTTTGAGTCAATGAAATTCTGCTGTTTTCAGTTTCTTACCAGTTACTAAACATGATTGGATTTGAGTGTCTTAATGTTTTAACAAAGTCTGCTGTATGACATGCCTGGATTGAGAAACATTTTTTCTAGAAGTTTTATATTGCTCATGCAAATTTTTAAGAGGCATCATGTGAAAACTAGATTAGAGATCAGTTGGTTTTCAAATGGGGTTTTATACTCTCTTGGTTTGTCTCCCTCCCACCATTTCCTATCATACTACCCAAATGTCTAAACCTATTAATTTAACTATTTTTCCTTTCTCTTTTTATTTCATATATGTGTCTACTATTGACTATTTATCTGTCAATGTTTTTAGTTTTATCACTAAATTTTATTCTAAGGGCGTATATATATGCTATAATTAGTGGGGTATCAGTATTGTGTGTCAAGATAAGCTTATTAGTTTGGTAAATATACTCTGAGGAGTTCTGTAAAGTGTATGTTGTAAGTATATTTCAATATTGAATGCAGTTTTTGTTGTTGGTGGTGAAACTGAAATGAAGTGTGTAACTATTTTTCTCATTGGAAATGTGTTTGCACAGGTTTATGAAAACATCATACTATTGTTAAATTGTTGAAGTATATTTGGTGTAAGAAAATGTACAGCAATGGTAGCTTTAAAGTCAATCTAATCTTCAAGGTTAAATTTCCAGAAACTTCAATGTCATTTTCTGATTTGCCTCAAACGTACTGTGTAGTTTAACAACTAAAATATAACATGGGAAAACATTTTCCTTGTCGAACCTTACCCGAAGCAGCTATGGTCCGGGATAGTTTGTTGTGGGAATGCCATTAATTGTTTTTGTTCTATAGAATTTCCTTTAGTATTTAAGTCATATTGGATTGGGTCATATATTGATTTCATTGTCTTTTTTGTATAAAGGTTGATATCCCAGATGATTTTCCTTTTGAGATTGAGGACAATCTTGGAGAAAGAACCATACAACTAAAAGGACAATATGGCGATGAAACTATCAGAGTTCAAGTTGACATCCCTAATGTAGCACCTGAAGAAAATGAGGATGACCAAAATGATGAGAAGAATGAGAGTGAATCTAGCATTCCTTTAGTCGTGAGTGTTTTCAAAGGAAATGGAGTGTCTCTGGAATTTGGCGTGACTGCTTTTCCCGATGAGATTTCCATTGATAGCTTGTCAATAAAGCAGTCGGAGGAATCCGAAGACCAGCTGGCATACGAGGGGCCTGAGTTCTTGTAAGTATATACTATTATCTATTTTTCTCATATTATCTCTCCCATGCGTTCTGACCATTTCTGCTCCATTCTTTTTTTAGGGATTTGGATGAAAATCTGCAAAAGGCTTTTCACAAGTATCTCGAGATCAGAGGGATCAAGCCCAGCACAACCAACTTTTTGCAGGAATACATGTTTGCTAAAGACAACAAGGAGTATTTAATGTGGTTGAAGAACCTGAAGAACTTCGTTGAGAAATGATTCTGGAAGAATGGTTAGTCAAAGATTATGAAATGTTGACAGAGGCCGTTATATTTTGGTGTACAATCATGTTCTAATCTGTATCATGATGAGAGTTACTGGTGGAGACTAATAAATTTAAAAAACTTGAATGCTTAAAAGATTGTTTAGGTGTACTTAACAATTTCACTATGCCCATTAATCAATATACTTTGGGTGGTTCTCCAATGCATTCTTTCACCTTTCTTTTCTATTATAAGTTCAAAATATTCACTGCTATTTTTAGATTAGGCAGATGAATATACAGTTCATCAGGGTTTTGCTGCATAATCATCTTGATTCATGCTCGTAATTCCTCTATAAACTTTTAGCAATATATGCGGTGCAATGCTCGAAACATAATCAAAAACAAAAAGTACTCATCTCATTTTGAAGATTGCGACCGGTTCGGTTTGAATGTTTAAGGAATGCTGTGTTTTTTATGAGATAATAATTATATTTAAAAATAAAATATGTTATAATATTAAAATACATGAAAATAGTATTTCTTATATGCCAAATCATTTTACAGAAAATTAAAATTAATTTTTTAATATAACTTAATTTTAAAATACGTATTTTAACTTCTAAGTTTAGTTATAACTATTTTTAGCTTTTTTATTTCTTAAATGGCTCAAAATAGTTTGTTAACTTATTGGTATTGTATATGTCGAATCAGTCTCCAAAGTTACAATTTATTTAGAGTACAAGTCATATTTATATAAATTTAATTCTCCGATTTTAATTAAATTTAAATGGAAGTAAAAATACCGACTACAAAGTTTAAGTTTATTTAATTTTCTTGATTAATTTTATGGAAGATGATAATCACTTTTGAATTCAACGAAAAAGAAAATTTAAACTATGAAATTAAACTGAATTTAACTAGTTCAATTTATTTATATTTTACTCTATTAATTATGGACATTTTTTTCGTTAAATAGTTTCATCAACAAATAACTTACTACTTAAGTAATTTATTTATGTAAGTATTCTACGGATAAATGTTAAATATATAACATTATTAATTATTAATATACCAGAGGCTAAAAAGAGAATTATAAAACACTCATTGATTAGAAGACGCAAATAATTACACCTAGTCCCCTATCTCAAACGCATATCCTCCGTTTTTCTCACATTTCATACATTGTAACTCCTGCATTTTGTCAAAACATTTCTGGCTTTTTTTATGCACCCCTTTATTACTAATTGCACCATCAAACGAAAAGACAAAAATACCCTTATCATTCACTGCACCTTTGTTCTCCACTACCTTCGTTCCGGAGAAAAATATATTCTCTGAAAAGGTCATTAAGAAAACATCATATATGTTTCAGAAGACTTATTTTAAAATTTCTGTTTTGAAAATTGAACATATTTCATAAGTTCTAGAGAAGTTTGTTATAGAAAGCTCATCTCAGAAAGTGGTTGGTTAGAAAAAACTCGTTTTAAAATATATTTTATCCGAAAATAATGTTCTAATAATTATTTTGAAAATCTTATCCTAAAAGTTTTGTTTTTTAATATGAAGATCTTATTCTGAAAAGTTCAAAAATAAATTATTTAAAAAAATTTCAGAACATTTCTGAAAATATAGTTCAGAAGTCACTGGCATTTTAAAAATTATGAGGTACAGTTCGAAATTATGAGGACGAGGGAGAAAAAGCCAACATTTCTTTTTTACACTATAAAACTACTCCCCGTCTCCATATATTAATTTGGATGATATCTTAAGTGTGTATCTTTTCTAATTCACCGTATTTTACCTTTACTTGTAAATTGACTTTTAATATATATTTCTTAATTGTTTTTCATAATTAAATAATTTTGTGAGACAATTTAAATTGGTCAGTGCAAATCTAAAATTTGATTTCACGTTAAAAATTATTTATTATGTATTTTTGTTATATAAAAATAAGTATTTATTCTATAAAATGCTTGATTGAAATATTAGTTAAAATTAACTTTTTAAAAGATTTCCACTCATACTTCTTATATATTCTTATTTTTTTCTTACAAAAATAATACTCGAGCGAATAATTTTGAATATTTTATTTTGAATTCTTTAACAAATGATCCTTGTAGAAAAACATTTCGCTTTTTTAATCAGCTAAATTGTAATTTGACTTCCTTTTCAAATTTTATCCGTAATGTTGGTTTTCTAACTTTCTGTTTTAGATTAAAAAAATAATATAGACTTAATATCATTTTTTAATTTATATTTTAATTAATTCAATTGTTTGTATGATATTTTGAATAAATATGTTACAACTAATGTTTAATTAAATAAAAAGTAAAATATATGTAAACGAATCCAAAATTATAAATATCATAAAAAGCGAGGAATAAAATAGAGAAAATAAAACAAAAGGGACAAGAATTACAAATCATAAATAAAAAAGATTAAAAGTGTAATCTAACTTTAAAACTAATATAAAATGCAATCTAGAACCTAGGAGAAACTGGGAAGGAGTTGCGTATGTGAGCCAATTATTGTTATGTTTGTTGGATTGAAGTTATCTTGCTTTGTCATGTATGAGCACGTGAATCCCCGTTGTTAATCAGTGACTTGGATAAGGGCTAATTCCTTTTCCATTGTTTTCATTGTTAAGAGTCATTTATCCACTGATCTAACTTTTCTGCCTAAACTTTTGGCTAATGAAAAATACCAAAACCATACACATAAATTTGCTTTGTCAATGTGAAGTTACTCTTCCCTGAGCAGCAGCGGTATATAATTAGGAGATAAAAAATTAAAAACAAAAATCTTAAGCAATTTGACTCCTAAGGGTATAGATTGCTGGCTTTGGGTTTCAAATCTGTTTATGTTTGTTAGTATAGTAATTATTATTTTTTTTCAAAGCTTAATCCTTAATCCTTTTGATTCTTATGCAGGACATTCATGGCCAAAGAAACCATAAAAGGGCCTCAATATTCTGAGCACTGTAGCAGTTGGTTTTGGAACATGGAAAGCAGCTCCATGTGTTGTGGGTGAAGATGCTATTGCTGCAGTCAAGGTGGTTTCTTTCTATTCAGTGTCTTAATTTCTTGGTTTAATTGAGATAGAGTTGGTAACAAGAGAAGCAGCTTCATCTGCTAATATCTGCTTTGGTTTAAATTGTTCTAAATTTCTGGGTGCAGGCCGGTTAAGGCATATAGATTGTGCTATGTTATATGATAATGAGAAAGAGGTAAATTTGTTTATTAATCCAGAATTCAACAAGCTTAGAATCCCTATCAACTTTTTGTCTGTTAATATTATTTTTTGAGGTTGGGGGTGAGGATAATTAATTGGTTTTGTTTGTTCTGGTTTTTTTTTTATGCCAGGAAGTTTGCATTTGATGTAGGTAGGGAGGCTCTGAAAACACTATTTTCTACTGGGGTTGTAAAGCGTAGTGAGATGTTCATCACATCAAAAGTTATGGTAAAAATTTGGACGCCTCAGATAAATTGACCTCACTTTTTTCTGGCAACTCTAATTTCGTGCATTATCAGTATAAAATTTTTATAAATAAATAACTAGACATCATTCTAATTTCAGAGTAATAAGTCAACAATCTTATGACAATCGATGATTGGAACACGTTACAAAATACCTTTTATTGTTAGTGAAGTCTAATTAAATTCTGATTTTGGCCTACCTGAGAGCACTTTAATAGTTAATACGTATTTCATTTACTGTTTGATTATAAAGAAAACTTTAGAATGCTAGAAAGGAAGATAAACCTAAAACTTCATTTGGTGTTGTATATTTCTGTTAGGAGTAATGAATTTCCACTGGTTGCCTTGAATTTTTTAAGCATACAGGACCAGTGACTGTGCTCCTGAAAGATGTCTCAAAAGGCACTGGCTAGAGGTTGGAATGCCTTTGAAATATACAAACTGTTCCTTTTTTTGCACAATACACATATTTGTATCCAAAATTAATTTTTTTTTTCAATCTATTTATTTATTTGTTATCTGATGCAGGAAAGGTTACTTCGAGGTGACTCTGCAGTCCATGAAATCTGTAGTCCTTACAAAAGTGTCGAAGAATTATGGGATGGAGAAATCTGAATGCAGATTATTTCTGATGAATCTCAGGATGTAATTTTACATTGAATTCCTGTTGCTGATAGAAATTGTTGGAATGTTTTCAAGTTTGTATTGTCCAAAGTCAATCACCCCTTTTCCTTAGGGTTGTATGTGATATGAACAGAGGAAAATTTGTGTCATTCTTTAATTGTGTGAGACCTTCTGCATACTTTTTACTTTTATTGAAATTATTCCTTTATTGGAAGCAAAACAAATAGAAAACAACTGCTCAAACTGGCAGTCAATTACAAAAGAAGATTATAACGAAGACATAACAGAAAAGAACATTTACTACATAGGTGTGGTGAGTTTGTGCTTAGCGCATTTCATTTTTGTTCAAGCACTCAGCCTGTAACCCTTTAGCAAGCACAATAAACTGTTTGAACGAAATCTGTTTGGCCCTTCGGAAAAAATTCCACTTAAATAACTTATCCGGATTCTAAAGATAAAATTATAACCAGAAAGAAAAGGTCTCGACTTTCTCTAGGAACCGATAGCAGAAATTTACAATTTGTTATCAACTAAGTACATATACGGTTAGAAATAGATAAACAAGCACAATGAAAATAGTGAAAAAGATTCTTCATTCTTTACTGTGTCAAGTACACATTGATAATTTATACAGCTGCACCCTAAAACATCAAACAAATCTAGAACGTTTTGTTGTTCTGTAGAACCCTAATTTTGTTGGGCTTGGACCTTTTGGGCCTCGTGGGCCTCTTCTGTCTTTGTTACCCCCACAAGCTGGAGGGTCAAATAAGTTTACCAGTCCCAGCTTGGATAGGAAAGTGCCAAAAAGTCGTGGAGGAAGAGCTTTAAATTGACTGGAAGATGAGACAGGAAGTAAGCGCATCAGGCCAGCTTGAGACTTTTCTTGAACCAAATGACAATCAATATCCACATGTTTGGTTCGTTCATGAAAAACAAGATTGCCAACGATGTATAGAGCACTTTGGTTGTCACAACAAAGAGCAGGTGGGCAAGAGCAAGGGACCTTTAAATCTTTGAGCAAATAAGTAACCCATTGTAACTCACAAGTGGTCGAGGCAAGAGCTCGATATTCTGCTTCAGAAGAAGATCTGGAAACTGTGTTCTGCTTCTTTGTCTTCCTCGAGATGAGATAGCTTCCAATAAAGAAACAGTAGCCTGTGATGGATCGTCGTGAATCAATGCAAGTGCCCCAATCAGCATCACTGAAACCAGTCAGTTGAATTTGAGAATCATAGGGAAAGAATAATCCATGTCCTGGATGACCTTTTAGATACTTTAAGACTCTCATAGCGGCGGCAAGGTGAGAACGAGTGGGTTTGGACATGAATTGGCTTAATTGTTGAGTTGCAAATGAAATATCTGGACGAGTGGTGGTCAGATATAACAAACGCCCAACCAATCGGCGATAGGAGAGAACATCAGTGAGTAATTCACTATCATCCTGATGTAGCATAAGAGAGTTATCCATGGGTATACAGCAAGGCTTGCAACCCGACAATCCTGAGTCACGAATGAGATCAAGACAATATTTGCGTTGGCAAAGATAGATACTAGTCTCTGAATGAGCAACTCTAATACCCAAGAAATACTTGAGTATGCCAAGATCTTTAATACGAAAATTGGAATGAAGCACATGCTTAATATGAGCCATCTCATCAGTTGAATTACCAGTCAAGATGATGTCATCAACATAGACAATAAGAACAGTGAAACTAGAATCAGCAGTTTTGACAAATAAACTATGATCAGCCTGAGCTTGCTGATACCCACAAGAGAGAAGTAGGATAGATAATTTTTCATACCATTTTTTGCTAGATTGTTTCAACCAATAGAGAGACTTGTGCAATTTGCAGCATTTGGGTGTACCGGAGACAGAAACACCTGGTGGAACAGTTATATAAACATCCTCTGAGAGGTCTCCATGTAAGAAGGCGATGAATGGAAGCAAGAGCAAGTACCACTCGGACAGTGGCCATCTTCACAACAGGAGAGAAAGTCTCAAAGTAATCCACACCCTCTGTTTGAGCAAAACCCTTTGCTACTAAACGAGCCTTGTACCTTTCCACTGAACCATCTGGGTGTCGCTTAATCTTGTAAACCCACTTGCAACCGATGGGTTTGACAATTGGGGGAACATGAACAATGGTCCAGGTATGGTTCAACTCTAATGCCTCTACCTCAGCTTTCATGGCTTCTTGCCAACAAACATGATGTTTAGCTTCCTGGTAGCTACTTGGTTCGGAATCCGTGGAGAGACATAAGGTAGTGAAGGTGAGGGGAAGGGAAGCGATTATATGAAAGAACAGAACTAAGAGGATGAGAACACTTTGAAGATGAACTGGTTGGTTCTGGAAGAAAGGAATTACAATAGTAGTAAGCAAGATGAGCAGGTGGTCGCGTTTCACGTTGTGATTGTCGTCGTGGAGGAAGTTGAGGAGTTGAGTTTAACGGTGGACTGGGTGATGGTGTTTCGAATGGGAGAGAAGGAGTTGTGGAATGAGAGGTTGAGGGAGAGTGGATAGTATGATGAATGGGTTGGTCAGCGGCTGGATGATGTCTATAAGCTGAAGGTAAAGTCATAGGCTCTATAGAAAATGGATCTGCTGAGGAGGTGATTGGGCCATGTGGGAGAGATAAGGTTGGTGGTGATGTTTGACCAGGATTTTTAAAGGGAAAGGTCATCTCATCAAATAGAACATTCCTGGAAACAAAAAACTCCTTTGTGTCGAAATAAAAAATAACATATCCTTTATTTCCAATTTGATGCGCAAGAAAAATACCACGTCTGGCTCATGGATCAAACTTGTGGCGATGAGACACATGCGTAGATGCATAGCACAAGCATCCAAAAACTTTGAGCATCGTGAAATCAAGTGATTGTTTAAGTAAAAGTTCAAAGGGAGTTTTGTTACCAATGATAGGAGAAGGAACCCGATTTATAAGATAAACAACATGTTTAATAGCATATGACCAAAAATGTGTGGGTAAATGAGATTGAAACATTAAAGCCCTTGCCACATTAAGAATATGTTGATGTTTACGTTCAACTCTCCCATTTTGTTGAGGAGTCTCAACGCAACTGGTTTGGTGCAAAATACCCTTTGAAGCCAGAAAAGATTTCAAAAAAAATTCAGGTCCATTATCAGAACGAATGCTTTTGACTTTAATTTCAAATTGAGTTTCAGCAAAATTGATGAAATGTTCCACCTTTGATTGGACCTCGACTTTGGATTTCAATAAAATTTTCCAAGTATAACGACTAAAATCATCAAGAATGGTTAAAAAATATTTATGACCATACACAGATTGTTTAGAATAAGGGCCCTAATATATCTAAATGGATCAACTCAAAAATTTTGGATGCTTTGTTCAAACTATGTAAATAAGATAATCTTCTTTGCTTAACTAAATGACAAACATCACATATTTCATCAACATGTCTTGAAATAAAAGGATAAGTTTGATACAAAATGTTCAATCTGTTTCCAGAAAGATGTCCTAATCTAAAATGCCAAAGGTTGGAGGTTGTAATAGGAGTGACAATAGTGTGGTTAACAACGACATTGTTGGATGATAAGTGAGTACTCATCTTGCTATCTGCTAAGTAATAGAGTCCCTTCCACAATTTAGCCAAACCAATCATCCTCAATGAGTTCACCTCCTGAATTTTGCAAGAATCAAAGGCAAAGGTGAGTGAATAACGAAGGGTAGAAACTAATTTGGAAATGGAAATTAAGTTAAAATGGAAG
>Ga0209489_109476_pt1 | contig 12055 bp, 8 predicted proteins | sample SiratrowhiteBW_FD_187527 | JGI IMG/M metagenome (GOLD analysis project Ga0209489, IMG submission 187527) | Root nodule microbial communities of legume samples collected from California, USA - Siratro white BW (SPAdes) (version 2) | ecosystem: Host-associated > Plants > Roots > Nodule | place: USA... | reverse complement strand
TTTTAAAATAATTTTTTTTTTTTTTTTTATGAAGATGATATTCCAAACATAACATACTTATTTACGTAATTTTAGAAAAAAAAAAGCACTATAATGCCTCTTAGGCCCTTAAACTTTTTATTTTTATACACATTTTGATGACTTATTGATGTAAAGTTAAAAGCTATTGTTATTATTTATATGTATAAAAATGATATATATGCCATCAAATGAGTTATTATTACTGTTATGATCAGAAGTAGAATATATTGGTCTAAAGTAACCCAGTTTAAGATTTTTTAAAAGAATTTTAATTTTTAGTTTTAGAATGGAAACAAGATAACAAAGAAGTAAAATTTCAGTAAAGAGGAATGAGGTTTCTGACATTTATTTATTGAAACCTTAAACTTACATATTGATACTTGAAACCCATAAAAAAAATTACCATTTTAAACCTTAAACTTACATTTATTTGTTGTCCTATGAAATGTGTGTTTGTATTGTAGTGGATGGTGAAGAAGAGAGAAACCATTGAATGAGGTGTAATGATGGGGTGCATGTGAGGAACCAACCCATCAGAAGTGAGACCCCTCCTTCCTTGTCTCCATGGAAACAATGTAATCAAACCAAACCAACTCAACTTTCTCTTTCTCTTTCTCCTAATTTCACCCTCTGCTACTCTGCCACCACTTCCACTATTTGTTTAAGAATACTACTATTCCCAAACCAGTTTTCTCATCCCCACTTTTCTACACTTTTTTTCTTTTTCTTTTTCTTTTTCTCTCCATCATATTACTCCCTTATTTCACACTTTTCTCTCTCCATCTCTTGTCTTATTGTAAAAGTTACTGCAACATAATTAGGTGGAAATAGTGAACATTATTCTAAATAAATATTCCTATTAAAATGTCTCTTTAAATTATAAGGTTCTATACGCAATAAATTTACAGTATTTTAAATGACATGTAAAGATATAAAATACTCTAAAAGCAGAGAGGGTGAGAAGTTTTATATATAATATTAATATACATGTAAAGCTCACTCATTTGATTGATACAGGTCACTAAGTTTTCAAGGTGGAGCATTTCAAACTGCAGAAAGTTGAAGCTTACATCAGTACTGTGGTTCTGATATAATCAGTAGATTCCTCAAAGAATTTACCACTTCGACTTAAACAATTACGATAGTAGAAAGTGAAAAACATCACAAGGCTATGATTAAAACTATGATTAACAAAAATCTTTGGAAAGAGAGTGATGCTGTAACAGATGCTCTCACTTTCACTGCAACTTTACAGTGCGCATGGAATATCCATATGCAACCAAAAAGAGGTCAGAGCTTTCCCCACTTAAAAAGAATACAAAAAGATAATAAAATATTCAATCAGCTCAGATTCAAAATTCTCATGTTCCCGTCTGCAAAAATTTAGTCTTACACACCCATTAGCCTTATCTTTTCCAAAACCATTGTACTGCTCAAAAACTGTTAAAGCATATTATATACCCTCTCCTTTTTCTCATAATACATGATCAATGCCTATTTATTGTAGAATTTCCTGACATAATTGTTCAAGTTCCAATATTTTTTTTTCTAAAAGCTCGTAACTTTTGTTCTTCCAATCTATATAAGCTTCCGTTCAACAAACACACTGCATCATCAGTACATGTATTCCATGGCATCTGAAGGTACAATCTTTATTCTCTAGCTTTTCATTCTCTCGTCAGTTTTCTATCTGGTCAATGTTTTGAAGCACAGAACTAAACTTAAAGTCATTGTGTTACTGTTCATAATGAAACAGTACATAAAATTCAGTTGCCCCATCTGACATAAGCTTTGGTTGTTTTCTTTCCCTTCATCACAATCTTCATCCTACTTAGTTGAAGAAGCCACCTAATGCAACTAGCTACCAGATTGTACGCAAACTGATACATCCTCTTCTGTTCAGTTACTGACCCAAGCAAGGATTCTTCTCATCCTTTTGGTTCTTGGAGCTAGATCTACATTGGTAAGCCCTTTAAAATCATAACTATATTTGTACCTGAATATATATATTTTTTTTAGTTTTTCACACATATAGAAAGTCTTGTTTGAGACATGGTATGTATTTAGTACACATAATAATACATTTGCAAATATATATGTTAATTTGGGCTTATGTGTGTCTTCTGAGATACGCTTCAACATGATATATAGGTAATTAAGAAGGAGCACTATTTGTCTTTCAAGTGTCAATTGGCTCTCTTTTAGTTTCAGTTCATCAGTGATTGTTGTCAAGTAATCACTCATCTATGGACGGTCTAAGTTGGGATTCCTCATCACAACTTGCTGGTAACATACCGTTCTTGTGGAGCAGTGAGGCTCAAGACCTTGAAGGAGAGTATCATCATTCCATGCCACACCTTTTTTCAAGTGTTCTCAATCAAACAGGTTATGCATATACCAGTTCTGAAAAAGCGAGGGAGATGGTTCACCCATCCACTTCTGAGATAATGAGTATTTTGCCAAATACGAATCTGTCACAAAGAACAGCAACCATGCCTTTGAAATCAGGAGCAGCTGGAGCCAGTTGGGGAGAAGCTTTAACATCCCAATCATGCCCGTCCCTTTCGGCGAATATGAACCACACTAGCAATTATGTCACAGATTTCAACATGGCCCACCAGCAAGAACACCTTATCAACGGCAAGGCTACCTGCTCTCTTGAGTCACTTGATTGCTTGCTTTCAGCTACTAAGAATGGCAACACAGACACGTCTCTCGAAGATGATGGGATTTCCATGATGATTTTATCTGACTGCAGAAACTTGTGTAACTTCAGTTATGGCAGTGCAGTTTCCTCTGGTGAATCTGAGAGCAATGCTTCCAATGCAAGAAACAGTGACATGCAGTATCCATCAGTGAATGAGCTGGATGAAACAGTGTCCCAAAGCTTCTCTGATCAGTATATCAGTCAAGCAAGAGTTATAGATTCTGAAGTTATTTGCACAAAAGGGAGCAATTCATGCTTCAGCGTTGCTCATAATTCTTCTGCCACTGAAGGTGGTTTCAGGCTGGTCTCAGAGGCTTCACCAAAGTCCAAGAGACCCAGATGGGATAAGCATCCTGGTTCATCAAATATCAACTTCCAGCAGCCAAATTCATCTGTGTCACCTTCCTTTGAAGAACCTGATCCAGAGGCCATAGCACAGATGAAGGAAATGATATATAGGGCTGCAGCTTTTAGGCCAGTGAACTTGGGATTGGAAGTGGTGGAAAAGCCTAAGAGGAAGAATGTTAGAATATCAACTGATCCACAGACTGTGGCTGCCAGGGAAAGAAGGGAGAGAATAAGTGAGAGGATTAGGGTTTTGCAGAAGATTGTGCCTGGTGGAAGCAAGATGGACACTGCATCAATGCTTGATGAAGCTGCAAACTACCTCAAGTTTCTCAGAGCACAAGTCAAAGCACTAGAAAATTTAGGTAACAAGTTTCACACAACGAATTGTCCTCCGAACATAGCCTTCTCTTTCAACCCTTCTTATCCCATACAAACACATTTCCCAGTCCAAAACCCTAGCGGCAACACCCACATCCAACATTCCAAGGGTTGGAAATGATTAGTATCGTGGAAGAGAAAAAAAGATGTAAAAATAGGGGTCTGAAAATTGTATTTCATTTGTGACTTTGATTAACATATGCTCATATATGTCCTAGCCAAAACTTCAATTTTGTTCATAAGTAGTCAATCATGTCTTAATTTTCTTCAGAATATCTACAGTGAGAGACTTGTTTAAAATTCTCATCAATCACGGCAATTTCGTAGTTGCTATCATAAACTATATGGACATGCATGAGTGAGTGAATTAAGTTACTTTTGGCTATACTAAAGCTTTTAATGCTTATTAAGTTTTACTTTTACGAACGAAAGATGGTTATAGTAAAAGTAGGGAAAGTAAAGAAGTGAATTACGTAACCTTTTAGCTCACAGAAAGGTCTAGCAATTATAACACCCATGATTAAGATGAAGGGCTAGAAAGTGATTGCCACTTTAAGTTCATTTTAAAATAGTTTAATGCAACACTTAAAAGTGTTTTTCTTTTTCTTTGAGATCTTCAAGGTTTTGTTTAACAAGTGTACTTTTGTTAGATAAATAAAGAAATGCGAGAGACATTCCCTCAAGAGTTGTGAACTGAGTCAGTGGTCCTGTCTCCTTGATTCAACCCAAAGCGTGCTCTTGAAAATCACTCTAAACTCATTGGTGGGCACGTGTATATTCTTCTTTTTTGGAAGGGGTGTTGGTCATGAGCAATATATAAAGCAAACCCGTGTGTCTTATTCAAAACTTCCGAAGAAGGTCTTAAATATTAGCGTAACTAATGATATTGTTAATGATGATGACTATGATAACGACGGCTACAACGAAACATGATGTGGTTTTCGTGGTAATGTGGTAGAACATGGATTATTTTAATTTGGCTCGAATATCTTCGCTAAGCACATGCCTCTTTGCAATGCTACTGTATCTGCATGTGGCATTTTCAACTACAAAATGAAACCCTTTCGGCATTTCCTCTGTCATGCTTTAGAATTATTCCCACTTTTTGTTCACCATTCATCATCACCAAACTATAATAAACCTCTATATAATCTCCCACTACTTCTTTCAATCTCAAGGTTATGATATAAACTAGCATTTTCTTCTTCTTTTCTCTAAAATCTAATGTTTCTAGCTTTATATAACATAGATAGATGTTATATATGTTTCTGGCAAACTCCTACCTCTCCTTCAGAGATCTCTGATACTGAAAATGCTGCAACCCTAAAGTTTTAATAGCTTCAAAAACTATATTTAAGATCAAAGGTATAAAACACAAATCTAATCCATTCTATATAAAAATGAAACTTCATAGAATTTATCATTATTTAATATAAATTTCGAAACCTAAAAGAAATAGCGACATGGAATAATATAAACATGGCTTGATATGATGTCATGAGAGTCCTGGCTTTTTTTCACTATTTTTTATTTAGTTAATTTACTTTATGATACAAAGCATGCTAAAAGAAGTAAGATAAATTAATTTTATTTTAAGGTTGCAAAAGTATCAATAACAAATTACAAATTTTACAGTTACAAAATTATATAAATGAATTATTTCCTACTTGAGGATTGTTTTGTACCTGTTGGTGGAAAAAATAATGTATATTCAAATATTTCCAGGATGTTACTTTCTTTTATTTAGTTCATTTGCTTATCAACATGATAAAAAAATATGATTAATTAAATTTTATTTAGTTTATTGTTAAAACTTTTATTACAGAAAATGTCCATTTTTTTATTTTTATTAAAGTATGTTATCATTTTTTTTTGCCAACAGGATGACATGCTTCAATATCTTAAAGTCAACTTACAAATTGAAAAGAGGATAAATAAGTTAATAGATAACATACTATTAGATAAAAGAATAAAGTAATAATAAAATCCGATAAGATACTATTCACACACAAAAAAAAAAATAGACACTCAATAATGGTCAAAATGTTAAATAATTTAAAATTAAAAAAATTATAAAAAAATACAAAATCTATTAGTTACAAAGTAAATAAATTATAAATTATTTCAAGTTCGGGAAGTAATAATGTTCAAATATTTGAGTAAAATGGAAATTATTGAAAGTAAGAACATTATCAAAAAAAAAAAAAAAAAATAAAAAAAAAAAAAAAAAAAAATACAAATTCAGCGAGTTAAAGAATTATGAGTAAATAAATTATAAATTAAGTAACTTTTATAGATATGTACTTCAAATATTCACATAACAACCGTTGACAAATTTTTATCCATAGATACCTTAAAAAATTTCCAAGTCATTATTCATAGTTTAGTTCATTTGCTTCATAATACAATATAAGATAATGTTAAAAGAGTTAAATAAATTAATAATTCTTTAAAATAACAAAATTATAAATAAATACAAATTCTGTGAGCTACAAAATTATGAGAAAATAAATTATAAATGATTTCAACTACCAAAAGTTGATTACATAGGTATGAGATAATGTTGGATGTAAACAGTGTTTATACTGTCAAACAATCAAAACCAGTCATTTAAATTTGTTTATTTTTAGAATAATCAGGTTAAGGATCATAATAATGATAATTTCTAACTGGTTTCGTGTAATTTTTTTCACACTGATAATACTAAACTTGTACATTTACACTCCAAACGTGCTATCTCTCTAGAGAGCTTTCTCCACTAATTATTCCATCAAAGGAGACAGTGATTGAGCTGTTGGATGAACTCTCCCCTTTGTCAGAGTCAAAGGGAGGAGTGATCTCGTTTGACAAACATTGTTTCAGTTCATTAACTACATGACTCATGGTTGGCCTATTAATGGAAGTAGGTGCTACACAAGCCATTGCAGTGTCTAAGACCTTCTTTACACAATCAATGTCAAATTCTCCCTGCAATCTTGAATCTACAATATCACTGATCTCCCTTTCAAGTAGCACAGAATTAACCCATTGAATTATGTGAGCTCTTTCTTCAGATTTGATTATAGCAGGTTGACCTGTAATTATCTCAAGCAGAACAACTCCAAAACTGAAAACATCACTTTTTTCCTTCAACCTGTGTGATCTATTGTACCTGATGAATAGAAATTTACAACTCAATTTATATATGAAATGTGGCCTTAAGACTCTTTTTGACTTTTGCCAACAGGGTTTGAGTCAAAATAATAACTTACTCTGGATCAAGATAGCCAGGGGTGCCAGCTACCACTGTGGTCATATGGGTGTCACTTTCATCAGGATAGATCTTTGACAACCCAAAATCTGCTAGTTTACCCCGCAATTTTTCATTCAGCAAGATGTTTTTAGACTTAACATCTCTGTGAACAATTGGTACATTGCAGCCATGATGCAAATACTCCAATCCTACAGTTCAAGTTTCAACTTACATTTTTGTTGCATAAAACTCTTACTCTAAAGAAAGAGGGGTGGGGGCAAAAGGATTCTTTTCTTACTTACCTTCAGCAGCATCCACTGCAATTTGAAGTCGTTGGTTCCAACTCAATATATTTTTGCTTTTGCCTACATTTTTTTGAAGGAACGCATGAATATGAAATCAGAGAAAAAAAGAAAAAAACATGGAGTTTTGGTTCAGAATGATATAAAAAAAATTGTTTTCCAGTACATACATCTGATCTTTGACTCAATTTTTATGCTTGATTTACATGTATCTGATATGACTTGAACGGTTTGCTATATTTTACTGGCATTCATTGACTGTTTAGAGTATTTATGCAGATAATTAAGACACCTACAGAATCAGAAGCCTTTACTTTCCACCAGTACCCTTTTGATCTAGCAAAGGTGGATACAATCGCCAGCACATTATGTAACCGCCCCTAAATTGTAATACAGTGAGAAATAAAATTAAATGGAGTAAATTGACCTCAAACAATACCTGATAAATGTTTTGCCAAGTCTCCATTAGCCATATACTCATAGATGAGAGCCATATTCTCTCCATCATCACAATATCCAATTAGAGCAGTTAAAAATTTATGATGAACTACAGCAACAAATTTGGCCTGTAAATCAAAAAGCAATAGTTCCTTCAATTATCATAAACAAAAGATTATGATGATATTTGTAGTTAGCCATACTACCTCGGCCTTAAATTGCAGAAACCCTTGGACTGAGGGAGAGAGCATTTTGACAGCTACCTCAGTATCATCTATCCGGCCATGGTAGACTGTAGCAAATCCTCCTTTCCCTACCACTCTTTCAAGATTTTTGGTCATGCTCAGGACTTCAGCATATGTGAATTCTTGTTTATTTGTCTCTAGTTCCTCCTTTATTCTGGAATAGAGAATCCGTTTGCTCTCTGGGAAGAAAGAAACAATGTTAAAGTCCATGCAAATATCTGCTAATTGTTGTACAACAGTATGTATATTTTATGCTTAATATAATGCAATCTTAGATAATCTTGCGTATATATCTCCAAAATAAAAATCCAATTGAAAATTTACAATGCAGAAATCAAATTCAATTTTGTTACATTGTCTTTTTTTATACTGTTAAACAATTACAAATCAACTTAAGAATGACAATGTAGAAACCCTTCCCATTTAATTTTTGTATCTCTTTTTTTGCCGTCCCTGGTGATGAATAGAATATAAAAAAAACAAGGCACCTGGTTGTCTCCTTTTCTGTATGTAGAAAGAAATCACTGTTATTAATAGTATCACGAAAGCTCCACCGAGCGATGCCACTAGTGGGATTATAACTCTGTTCCCGTTTTTATTGTTGCATGAACCTTGGGAGCAAAGATTTGGATTTCCACCAAAACTGCATTTACAATTTACAAAATGAACATGTTATGGGAATTGTCTCACCAAATGGTAAACCAACATAATATGCCATTCCACATATTGTTGTAAAAAAATGAGATAAACATAGAGGCAGGGCATTATCCAAAACTGAATTTTGAAACAGAACATACTTGGATTCAAGTAAACCGTTCTGGGAAAGTAGACTGAGTTGCGTTGGAATTGTTCCTGATAGCTGATTGTCTTCTAGGTTTCTTCCATAAGGAAATAATAAATCATTATCCATCTTTCACAAAAAATTACTCTAAAAGGCCCAAGCTAAACAAAAAAGGGTGAAAATTTTATGGAGAGGTAGACCTAGTTGAGTACTTTTTTCACTGTAAGATGAACATGGAGATCCTTACCATGTTTCTAAACAATTAAAGCAACAAAGTTAATTAAAAAGATCAATTTCTGCAAGCTTAGCCTTTTGAAAACACTACCTCTTTATAAAATATACCCTGATCAATATAGTTAACTTACAGAACTCTTAAGAAGCTTAGTTGATGTAGGAATTCAGGCACGGCCCCGGTTAAATTGTTGTGTGACAAATCCCTAAAATAGAAACAAATCTCTTATACTCAACGTCAGGAGAAAGCATAAACTTGCTGTCATCAACTATATAACTTGCTATGTGTAGGTAGATTCAGTGACTTACAAATATTCTAAGTACTGCAGATTGGATATGCCAGGGGCTATATTACCAATTAAACCACTGTAAGATAAGTTCCTAAAAGCATGTTGTAAGATTTTGTTAATAATATTGTAAATTTGAAGCTAAAAAGTATAGCATCAGTCTATGTATACTTCACGCAAACTTACAAGTATATAATTCTTGCTGAACCAGATTCAGCATAGCTGCAGTTAAGACCATCCCACAAGTAACCCAGTGGAGTACAAGGATCTCCTTGCCAGTTTCTCTTGATTCCATACTTTGACTTAACATTTCTGATACCATCAACTATTATCATGAATATAAGTAGGTCAGGTAGAAAATATAGTAACGAGTAATAATAAGAGTAGTGCATGTGAATAATGATGTGCAGGGTCTGTAATAAATTATAATTAGGTGATACTAAGAACATACCATCTCTTTGATATGTTTCGGATTGTGAGAAGCTTTTTGCAGTATATATCTCAATGGCGTTGAGAACAGGTGGAAGAGTTGATCTACTAGTTTTGTTAATCCAAATTTCCAACGTATTTTCACTTAGAGCTATGTTATACACACTCTGCAGGTATAAAGGCTTGATTGAATCATTATTTAAAATGTCCCCATTTATAAAAATGTTGAACTCTCTAATTTGGTTGGGCTGAAGCTTCTGAATTTCAGCAAAAAACATGTACACATAAAGTGTGGAAGACTTATACTTGGGAAGGAAGTGGAACTCTATATTGTCCTTGACATTTGCTGGAATTGCTGCAGTTCCCATGACAGTGGAAGGTGGCAATGGTAAAAAGTTAAATGTAGTAGCATTGTGGTCTATGGTAAGGAGGGTATCTATCTGTTTCCAGTCATTTGAGTTATAAGGGGTCCATATTCTATCATAGACATCATCTGGAAATCTTTGGGAAAGAAAAAAGAGAGAAGAACATCAGGGCAATGCTATATCAAAAGAAAACAAAAAGAAAAAAAGCAATGTTCCCTTTTAGTGGTAGTTCCATGATATAACTTGGTTACATTGTAACATGGCTCACCTTACTCTTTCACCATCATGTAAGCCTACATCAAACCGTGCCAAGAGCTCCACATAGTTGACTAGATAGGCATCACTGTTAAGAAGTCTAAGCTCTAAAACTGAAATAAAAGGTGTACCCTTGCCAGTGTTGAATAAACAAACATGAACATAATCTGAGGAAGCAGCATAAATGATTTCCTTGGTGACTACACTGGATGCATCCTCAAACACCACTGATCCCCACCAATTGGCTCCAAGATAGATGTCAAATTCGGGAAGAGAGTCTTTTCCATCGTAACTTCCATATGCAAACCTTGCCCTCACTAAATACTTCTTGCCACTTCCTTGAGAAACGAGGGTATAGCAGTGCCTGGTTCCAACTGGGAAGCTTCTAACATTCCAGAACTGCCTTTCAAGGGAAGCCTTATATTTAGGTGATATGCTGTGGCTTACACCACTGTCTATGAAGTTGGCATCCGAAGAGTAGTGGATGGCAATGGTTTCATCTGTATAGCTTGGTTCATCCACAAGTCCGCAGTCAATACTGATGAATCCTGTAAAAGGTGGAAGTTTAAGTTCCAAGAACAATGAGTGATTGTAGGATTCAAGATAATGAGATGAAACTATCGAACCTGATTGACTCCGGGCATGAACAATGATTGGAAGAATTAAAGAGAGTCGAAAAATCAGAAGTAGAAAGTGCCCTTTCATTTCTAAACTGTGTGAAAAGTTGTTATAGATTCAAGTTGAAGCCTTTGGTTGTTTTGTTGGCTAGTAAGCAGCTCCACGAGATTGAAGAATGTTGATAAGAAGTGATTGACATGAGTGATTAAACTTGATCATTCAATGATAAATTTCAGTTGAATATCTGTAAGGATTATGTTGAAGTCAAGTTTCTCTGCAGATGGAATATTAGAAGCCACCGAGTTGAATAGTCCAAGTCATATATATATATATATATATATATGCATGTACACATTTCTTTGCTTTTATTATTATTGTAATGGAGGAAAGGATTTACATTGATATTTTTTGCAGGAAAATTTTTGTTTTACACCAAGAATTAGAGTAGGCATTTGACCTTACCAACTTTTATTCTAGAAATACTTACGATGAACGTTGTTCGCTTGTGACTTTTCCCAGTTGAATCAAGCTAGTATTTTAGAAAAGAGAAAAATGGGTTTGATGTTGATTGGCTGATGTGGCAAAGTTGTCAAGCTTGACCAGAAGGATTACTTCAAAAAGTTGTTATTTAACTATTAAAATCATATTTTAATATCACTATTCATTCATTCCATCAATTTTAACATCTCCTTTATCTAATAAAATATTATATAAATAATAAAATAATAATATATAGAAGTGTCAAATAAATTTATGGAATGAACATTGGTATTAACGTATCACCAATTATTTAACTTTTTACTTTCCACAACTTAATAAATTTATGTCCTAATTCAATTCCCGTTGTAAATGAGTTATGATTTTTAGATCTCCCTGTACATCGATTGAACATTTTGAAATGTTTTAAAAATAATAAACTAATTAAAAAAATTAAAATTATTTGTATTTAAATTAAAATATATGTGTTTTAATAAAATATTTTTACTTTTCAAAATAATGCGTATTGTATAAAAGATTTAATTAAATTTTAAATATTTAATATAAATTTAAGTATTTTCCATAGATTTTATATTAAAAATTTTGATATATTAAGTGTTTAAATATTTTTATTTTATTTTTTGATTTTTTATTAATTAGATGACTTACCCAATATAATATGACTATTATTTTCGTCTTTATTTTCTTTTTCGGCGGTTAACTTATTCTTGAATAAGGAAAAAAATGAATTAAGGAAGGGAGTTGAAGAAGGAAAGAAAGAAGTAGTGATGGGTTGAGAATAAAATACTTATATAAAAATAATAAAGATTTGTACATTCAATGAAGACTCGTTAAAAGATATGAAAGTGCTTAAAACTTAATTGTTTATAGAAAAAATGAGTTTATTCACAAATCTATCTATCTATCTATCTATATATATA
>Ga0209489_109473_pt1 | contig 12057 bp, 4 predicted proteins | sample SiratrowhiteBW_FD_187527 | JGI IMG/M metagenome (GOLD analysis project Ga0209489, IMG submission 187527) | Root nodule microbial communities of legume samples collected from California, USA - Siratro white BW (SPAdes) (version 2) | ecosystem: Host-associated > Plants > Roots > Nodule | place: USA... | reverse complement strand
ATATATATATATATGTATATATATATATATATATATATATATATATATATATATATATATATATATATATATATCTATATATATATATATATATGTATATATATATATGTATATATATACCAAAATTATAATTGAGCCATCAATTTTTTTATTATATTATTTTGTTAAAGTTTATAGTTGTTCTTATTTTAAGTTTTAGTTTGTATGAAAGAAACAAAATTCAATTTTAGATTTTTTTATACAATTATATATCTATTTTAGTAAGTGAAAAAGTTTAATATCAATTTTAGTACTAAAGGTAATATATAAAATATTTCTTTTCTCAACTCATCAAGAACTCTTTTTAAGATAAAATTATGATAGGACAACTATATATCAAAACACATATAAGAAATTTGAAATCAAAACATTTGCTAAAAGGAAGACTTAGATCATTATTCCCCTTTAACTTTGGTTAAAGAAATTTATTTCAATGTCAAAAGTTTTACATTGCTTTAAATGTTTAAGGACAGGTTGTAAACATTCTCAACCCCCTTATATGTTTCTTACAAGATAAAAGCATGATACAATAATCGAATACCAAGCCAAAGCAAATTTAAAATTGGAACATTGATGCTAAACGTAGATTTTAGATTCTCATACCCATTAGTCTTGATTGGAGAGAATTTGTTTCATTAGGCCAACACCTTCACGTCATTTAGGAGAGTAGATTTCAATAATAACTTATAAACACTTTATTTTATTAATCCAAAGAGATGTTTATCTTTTCAATAAAAAGAGGTCATTAAATACCAAAACAAATGATATCTCACATATAATATCCTTAATAATAATAATAATAATAATAAGAGATGAATGAAAAACCTTAATTCTAGAGACTTAAACTATATTATAATCTCACACAATTTAAAAGATAAAGTCAATTGTAATTTATAAATAAACAAACAAAATACCTTTTTTATAAAATATGTACTAGAATCATCAAAGATCAAATTTGAAAATATCTCACATATCATGTTAATATATTTTAATTCAGAACAGTATCTTTAAATGATTTTTTGCGTTGCTAGATACAATGTACCATTAACTTTGACATGTTACAAAAACTAAAATTTAGAATGTTTTAGTATAGGAACTAAAATTTAAAATAGAGAAAGTATATAAAAAAGAAGTGAAAAGTTCAACCTATTATCTCACGATACGTGTACTACATATACACATACAATTAGGCATGTGGGGTTGTTTTAGAGTAAGAATCGGAAGTTTGAGTTGAGTGGGTTGCTTATATTTTATTAAAGGGAAAGAAGTATGAGCTTTTTTGGCAAGTTTTCTGCATAACACTGAATTAAAATTAAAGTGGGGAAGACTAATAATGTTGTAGACAGAGAAACTATCCCCTTTTCACCGTTTTTCCCGTTTCTTGTCCCCTTAGTTCCACCCAATCGTTTGGGTAACGTTTATATAAGAGTGATGAGAGTATATCACAAGCTGACGCAACCTGGTTTAAATGGCTATAACTAAGGTATTTATGTGTTACTATATAGTTATAGCGGTACAGGAAAAATATTTAGAAAGAGAATATTGTTAAGTGTTATTAAAATTAAGAGAATTATTATTTTAAATGTACTTTTAAGTAAAATTGTTTCTTTGTTACTTTCTAGAAGAAAAATAGTTCATTATATATTTTGTATTTGATTGTTAATAAATGAAAACTCAAGTTTTTATTTTACACTATTCACCAAAGCTAGAGGGATGGAGCACTCATATTGAATATTTTTTAAGTTTTTTATCGAATTTGGAGAGATATATGGGAAATAAAAATTAAGACAATAGTGAAAAAATTATTTGATGGTAAATTCGTTGTTTTGAAAGGTGATTTCAAGTAAGGTAGATTTTGTCTATTGTTAAAAATGGAATTAAGATATGATATTGTAAAGTCATCAATAAACTACTTTAATTATTGAAATATTTTAAAGTTACGAAGCTTTCACAAAATATGATATTAAATATTAGCAAATCAAATAAAAGTGTAATATATATAAAAGAATTTATTTATTGGATTTTCAACATTAGAGACAGATAAATGAATTCAAATGAAAATGGTGGAAACAATATTGAAATACTTCAAGCTCTTTTAATTTAAAACAATGAATCACTCATTAGTTGAGTTTGTGTATATAATTTTTTGCATAATATGATGTCTTTTGGTTTTTTTTATGATGAAGGAATACTTTAAACCTACAACTGAATATGTAAAACAAGTTAATAACTTCATTTTATCTTTAATATATGATGAAGAAAATATTTATTTAACTTCAAACACATCTTGCCAATCATATGAAAATCAAGAAATTAGGGTGAAAAGTTTACACTAAAGATTTTGAATGACATTAGATGCTCAAAGTTTTCGAATCATCTTCTTAAACTAAAAGTTGGTGTAGCTATAATACTTTTAAAAAAACAATGATTAAGCAAATTGTCCATGTAATGGAAGAATGTTACAAGTGAATGATTTAGGAGAAAAATTATATTTCTACTAATATCATTACAAGAAAGAACAATGATAATAAAATATTCACATTAATTCAAGATTGTCTTTTTAAGTTTTAAAGAAAACAATCACAATATCTATGTTTCACTATGACAACAAATAAAATTCAAATTCAATATTTTATATTTCTCTAAAATTAGACTTTATCTTTCACATCTAATATTCATACATACTTAATTATATGTGATGATTTTCATAATTAAAAAAATTGAAAATACTAACTTTAGATAAAGATAAAATGTAACCACTATAACTACATATGTCTACAAAGAAATATTTGAAAATCTTTAAAACAAAATTCCTATAACCTTGAGTCATACGTGTAATCTTGAATCATACATATGAAATATAGCTTCTTTATAATGATTTCATTTATTATTTTTTTATTTATTTATATAAAGTTGGTATAATAATTTCAGTTTCTTTTGTAAGTGCAACTGCAGTGCTTCTCCACAAAAATTATAAGCACAACTTTCACGTTTTCTATTTTGATGTTATTTTTCTATTTGTTTTTCCAATATAAGCTTTTCTTTTTCTAATGCAAGTTTATTCCCAATACATTTTCTAATCCAACTTTTTCTAATCTAATGTTTCGAGTTTTCTCTGACATCTCCATACGATTGAGAGAAATTGTTTCGATGGTGGTGGTTTGGATTCAATGTGTCCAGTAGCAACAATTATACTGAAAAGACATGGTTTTGGAAATAATGAATGCTTGAATGCAGAAGGTGCCTTCTCATTTATGTGATCTCAACTTCTCAAGGGCATGGTATTTCATCATAACTCATTTATTTATTATATATATTTTTCATTTAATTACTTTTCTAGTTGCAGATGGACAACAGCCCCCTGCATCTGTTATTATTATTATTATATATATAAAGACATTTTCTTTTAGAATTGTAGATTGTAATGATATCCTCAAAATGTGTAAAACATCTCCTCAATTCATAGACCTTTGACTTTATCTAATTTTTTTAATCTATTAAATATAATTTTGTTAAAAGACTCTGATCTTTGATTTGTTTAAGGATATTTAATTAAGGAGAGACTTTATGTTAGATTTTAAGTTGTTGAAGAAATTGTTCGAATTATTTGTTAATAAAATGTTCCTCATTGTCAATAACTACTGCATATGATAGTTCATGTTAATAGATGACATATTTTTAAATGAAATTTTGAATTTTCTTAGCCTTTGATGGTGGGTGCAACCTCAATCTCTTTATTGAATAATCAAATAGGCACAATTAGAAATTTACCTAGCCTTTGATCATGAGAAAAAGTTTAAGAATCTCCATTCCTCAAATGGTGAAAGACAAAATGTTGTTATGTTATGTAATTCTTCAAAAATTAAACTGTATATAAGATCGAATTGTTGACATTATTATATTTATGAAAAAAATAAAATTAATATCCTGAAAAGTTGACCAATAATATCTTAAATGAAATATTCACAAAACCATGTTTCTTGATCAGGAGTGTTGTCGTACAACTCAACAAAAATATAAAAAAAGTTGATCTTCATATATAGAGTATATTAAGCAAATAGAATTAACATTCTCTTTTAAATATTTTTTTGTTGTGAAAGGTGAAAAAGAATTACATCTTTCAAACTTTACTCTGCATTACTGGATAGAATAGCTTTAAAGAGATATTAAATCATTATTAATGAAGGTGTCATTAATATATATATATATATATATATATATATATATATATATATATCAATTAGGAAAGGTTAGTTATTTACTTCATTCCTTCTCTTTCACATGAACCAAACTTATATTTGACACAACAACAACTAAGTATAACAAGTGGACGAAATTTAATGTTAAATTAAAAAATATAAGTAGAAAATCATTGTCTCAATTTAGTTATTAAAATATAATTTCATATATTTTATTTTTTTCTAGTTAAATATAGTACTTATTTGATTTTATCTTCATTAATTTTTTTTTCTTAGATAACATTGCAATTTATCTTGTCCTACAACTAATCAAAATTAGATCTAATCCACTAATCTACCGGTTTGTAACACTATTTTGAACATACAGATGTAATTTTCATTTGAATTTAAAAAAATAGTTAAACTTTAAAAAAATTACATAGGTAAGTTGTGTTTTAAAAACTTGTTTTTCAAAACAAAATTTATACATTTAATTATTAATTTTAAAGAAATCTTTTGAATACACAACTTGTTTCATATTTATTTACTTTTTTTACATTTTAGATATGTTTTATTAATTTTAGATAAGCATTTTTTCAATCTCATATGATTTTTATAATTTACTTAATAAATTAAATTTAAATATTATCATAATTTAAAAAAACATATATATATATATATATATATATATATATATAAAATAAATAATATATATATATATATATAAATAATTTTAACAATCAAATTATAAAATAAATCTCAAAATGAAAAAATATATTTGTTTAAAAAATTTAAAAAATGTAATAAACTTTAAAAGTTAAAAAATTAATTTTTTAATTTTAATTTATTAATCAAATTATTAAAAGATATCTCAAAATAAATAAATATGTTACACAAAAATTTAAAAATTTTGTTAATCAAATTATTTAAAGAAATATTTCAAAATAAAAAACATATTTATTTAAAAAATTAGACTAACATAAAAAAATTAAAAGAGAAGTGGTGCATAAATACGACTTCTATAAAAGGAAGCAAAATAATAATAAACATTAAATATTAAAATGTTAAATTTTTTTAATTTTAATTAATTAATCAAATTATTAAAAAAATATCTCACAATAAAAAATATATTTGTAAAAAAATTAAAAAAAATAGTTAAATTACTAAAAAAAACATTTTAATATAAAAGGTATATTTTTTCAATTTTAAAAATTACAAAAAAAAAAGCAGAAAAGAAGAACCATATTTGTTAAGTACAACTCCTATAAAATCAAAGAAACTAAAAATGTAGTGCTTTCAAACTTCAATAAAAAAATAAAATAAAAACAAAGATACATTATTTTAAAGGAAAAAAAAAAAGAAAATTGTATACATCATGTTCGACTAATAAAAAAAATAACAAAAGATTAAAGTCGTAAATCCAAAATATAACTTTTCGTAAAAAGGGAAAAAATTAGAAGTCTTATTTTAAAGCATGACTTATTTTTGTTAATCTACAATTTTGTGTTGAAAGTATGACATTTTTATTTCAACGTTGTACTTCTAAAACACAATATAATCATTTTTATAATTTTTTATATTTGTTCATTTCAATAAATTTTAATGAAAATTGCATCAATATAATAAAAATCGTTTATTATATTACGAAAAAAATACAATCTTTAAATTAATTATAATACTTTCACCATAATTAATTTATTTTAGTGTTAACTTTTCTACATAATACTTTAAAACCTGCGAAAACAAGATTAATTTTTATGAAAAATACTTTTTAATTACTAAAAGTATTATTATTAGCACACGAAATGTCTTTCTACCAAACTATAATATTATTGTGGATATATTTTTATGAAAAGTGGTAGCAATACATCTTCTAGTACAGTCTTTCAATACATAGTCTCATTTGACTAAAATTGATTAAAAACTATAAAGTTGTGAGGACAATTATGAAATAAATGTTATTCATAATTTTTTTTCTAATTTTTAATAAAATAAACCAATAAAAGACAATGTATAAAAAAAGCATGTTCATCAGCATCCAAAGCCATCTGAGACAGCAAGATCAAAGTCATTATCTTTGTCAGCCCCCAACCAACCAGGAATGCTTTTCCAAACCCCACTTGTACCCCACTTTTCATACTTCAACCATACATTCCTACTACTTCTTCCACCATAAAGTGAAAGTGTTGTCACTTTTCCTAATACATGTTCTTCATTAATTAAGTGAAAGAGTTATTAATGAATTAAATTACTACTTCCTTTTGTAATCTTCATCCACTAGATTTGGATTAACCTTTCAAGAATGGGTTTTGGGTAAAAGAGTGAGTTCATAAAAGCTGTATGAAAAAGCATGATATGTCGGATAAGATGCCAATGTCTAATGCTTCAAAACATTTAGTAGGCATCTATAGTCTACACAATATCTGGATGTTAAAAGCTGACTCACACCTGTTCAAGTGGGGATGCCTTCATTAACACTCTTTTAATACTCTTCATGGCTTTTCTTTTCAAAAAAAGTTAGGCATATTTAACACATTGAAAAACTCAATTTTATGTTACATTATTTTATCATCTATTTCCATCTTAAATATACTTTTAAAAAGTTGCTTTTATCAGATATTATTAGAATCAATTAACTTTCCTTTCTTTAAATCTTGATAGTGTAAAATACGTATAAGCTTTATGTATAATTGAAGAAGAAGGAGGAAATTAGATAAGAGAGGGGGGACAAGTTATATACTTTTAGAACTTTTATACTTCGTAATACAGTTAGACTTCAGTGTATTTTATTGATTTTAAGGAGATTTATCATTAAAAAAGAGTTTGACAAAATAAATTCAAATAAAAAAGAAAGCGTGGTAAAATAACTCTGAGAGAAATATTTTAAAAATAATAAATAAAAAATAATTGATATTTTGATCCAATTATCTAAAAGCATCAATGGATATCAGCCTAATGTGTATATTTAGCCTGTATTTTGCTTAAATAATCATACAAACATACATATAATCTAAAAATATTTATAAGCTTGAGTTAAATTTTATTCAACTTGATTAAAATAGTTCAAGATGAATTAAGTTCATGTGTCTTTTGTTACCAAATCCAAATTAAATCAATCTAATCAATAGTGGGTTGGATTAAATCTAAATTAAATGACTCCATTGAATAATGAGTTGGATGGACCAATAAATATTTAAAAAATATAAAATATTTTATAATTTAAAAGTAATATTATTTTCTTTCACAATCAATTTCTATTATAATTTTAATGTTTATATTGTATATGTGTTCTGATTTAGTAATGAATTTGAATAAATTAGATGAAACTAAATTAAAAAAAACGACATCAATGTATAAGTAAAGATGTAAGAACATCTTTATCATTTATTCAAGACACAGATAATAAATTGTATTTTTTATGGTTAGTGTTCGATATTATGTGGAAAGAGAAATTTGAGTTGTTAACGAATTAAAAGTTAGATAAAAATTTGAAATATGACATGAAAGTTTGGAATAAGCAAAAACTAGTTTAAGAACTCACCAAGAGCTCTTCAATAAGGATGTTATTGTAAGAAAAAATTGAAAAAGAATACTAAGACAATAAAGGAAGAAAAATGGTGTTTAATGCTTGTGATTTTTCTCCATCTCTATCTTTCATAAAACATAAATAATAAATTAAATTACAAAAATATATTATATAATGAATGAGTTACATTCAGGTGATGAATTCAATATAAAAATAAATAATAAGAAATATGTTTGATTCAAACATTCAAAATATTTCATGTGAACTATATGGATTGAGTTGAATTGATTTGAGTTGATGAGTAATTATATATATAAATACCTTTAATATTAGAGTTGTCAAAATAAGCTATTTCACTATTAGGGATTGATAATTTGGTGAATCATTTCAATCTATTCACTTATGAGTGAGTTTTAAAAAAACTAGTCTTATGAGTGAGTTAAACGGGTTGACTTAATTTTTTTTTAAAATATAGGTTTTTAGTTTTGTTTTCTTTTTTTTTTTTAATCTACTTTTGCTAATTAAAAATTGAAATCAAATTTCAAATTACTAGAATAATCATGACAAAAAAAAATTCATCACATTAATATGTATATAATAAACTTAAAATAATATATATATATATATATATATATATATATATATATATATATATATATATATATAATACACGAAAATGATAATTCTAAATGGTACGTGAGAAGTTTAGCAATATGCGTCGGGAGTTGGCAATGTACAAAATTATTGACGGTAGAGTATTAGGTGTCGAAAAGTGATATTTCTAAACTTACATGCTTGAAGTTATAAAAAAATTTCTAAACTCTTTTCCTTTGATTTGTGTTCTATGAGAAGTAAAATTTATTGCGAGCTATTTATACTTTGACATGTAGAAGAAAATTTGTTAGGTTGATCTTAATTCACTAGAATAAATTTAAATACAAAAGAAAGAGCTTTTAACATTTCTTCAAATTTGTTGGGTGAATATCAATTCATTGAGCAAAAGCACCAGAGAGCAAAATTTGTTTGTTATGATTAATGTTCATTGAGCGGATATAAGTTCATTGAGTGAATTTTGCAAAAAAAACTTTAAATGTTTTTTAAACGTATAATTTTTTCTAGAGAAGTCTATTGGATGAGTTTGGCACTAAATAAAATTACACAACTTTGTTCCTAAATTCATCCATAAAACAAACTATTTTATTGGGCAAATTTTACATAAAGAGGTGCTCAACTTTTAGTTTTCAGATTCACTTACAATATGTCACTAAGCGAATATGATAAAAAAAAAAGGTAGTAACTACCTTTATTTACAATTTGTTGAGAAAAACAAGTTGATTGTTTTATTTCTCATGAAGAGACTTAGATTTGTTTTTAATATTACAACAAACTCTAAATATTATTATTAAATATCTATTCCATGAGTATTTCACACAAATATTTTCACATTAAGTCATCATGTTATAAACAATCAACATCTTATAAATTATTCTTAGTATTTTAATACATCAAGTGAATTTAATCATATATAATCCTAAGAATCATTTTTAGATATCTCCTTAAAATTTAACGTTATGTGGCTTGGACTCATCTCTCAATCAAGCAATACCAACAAACCAAAAACAACATTAAATTTTTTTATTGTCAGGTTAGTATATTAAAATAATTTTAATCAAATTCAACCAAAAAGTTAATTTCCAAATTCTCCTTAAAATTTGAAATCAAGAATTACAAATTTATCACACAAATACAAGTATTAAAAATATATTAAATCACCAATATGAAATAGAAAATAACACTAAACCAAATTAAATTTATAATTAACTAAGAATACATTCAATTTAAAAATAGTAACTTCTGAATAATTTAAAATAACCAAAGTAGAAGAGTCATTTCTCAAATTGTCTGTTACTTTCTTTGATATTAGTTAGACACAAAACTATCACATGAAATTTCTAATAATAATTTTAAAAAGAGAAGGAAGAAAACACACACACATATTTAAAATAATCTCAATTTCCTGATTATAATGTTCACTTTAACTTCTTTTAGGCACTTGAGTGAGTTGCTTGCTTCTTCATTAAGAAATAGATGTTGTTTGAGTATTAGTTTGTCACTTAAGTAACTTGTTTGTTTGGCTAGATGTGTCTCTCCTTATTTCAATGCTAAGTTAAACAAGAAGATTTGTTACCTTAATTTGAACTAGATTTTTGTTCCACACTTTATTATTGTTTTATAGATCAAGTAAAGTGCTCATTCATACATGTTTGAATTTAGTTTTAATGACTCAAGTACTAGCGTTTATCAGTTAAGTGTTGATTTAAGCCACCTATTTGTAGAAATAATTGATATTTCTTTGCTTGAGTGAGATTTTTAATCCTCTTATAAAGACTTTTGTTAGTATTTCACATTTTCTTTTTTTTTTCATCTTGATTTTTGAAAAAAAATAATCAAAAACTAAGATAAAATGTATTTAAAAACATTTAAATACAAGTAAGTATATTATGTTATTTTATCAAGAAAAAAAAAATATCTTCTATATCCTTATTAAGATGTAAATGATACAACTTGAAAACTTATTAATGACTACCAAACTCATAAAATACTTATGAGCATATGGAGACAAAACAACTAACTATCTATCCATTTGCAACTTTTTTTATATTTATTCATAGTTTGTAAGAAATAATCATATGCTCTCCTTAAGTATTTTTAACTAAAAAAATAACTTATATTTCATATTTATTTATATAAGATGTTGTGGTGTGTAAGAATCTTTCTTATTTATTTGAAATAAATAAGAAGCTAAATAAATGACTCTTGATAAAATATTTACAAGAGTTACTTAAATAATATTTTTTTAATTGCTAGAAGTAGCTTCAAAACATACTTGATGCAAAAAAAAAAAAAAAAAAATTAGTAAAAATTCAAAAATTTTAAAAAAATGAAATAAATCTTTATACATCACTCTTTATCTTCTATTTTGTTCTTGCAATGAAAAAATTCTTTCAAAATATTTTCAAAAACAAATCTTTAAAATTTATAAGATTGCACAATTCATCTTTTCTTAAATATTTTTACTCTAGAAAAGATAAATATAAGTTGAAAGAAAAAATTACACAAAATTTTCCAATACCTATTTACATGGGTATGAAAAAAATAGACCATTTGTAAAATTTATACAAATAAAAAATAGATTTACTATGAAAATATTTGGACCTTTTGGTCTCCTTATTTGTTAAACTTTTTCACTTTTTTATTTTGAAAAAAATAGTTGATTCTTAAAATTTAAAATCAAAATAAAAAAAATCATCAACAATTTCCGTCCAATTTTGCTTATCTTGATGAAGGAAGTGATTTTCGTAGAATTCACGGTTGCAATTCTCCTCAATTTTCTCTTCTAATTCCATTTTGCTTGGTTCACGGCATCCAAATAAATCAAATATTTTAAGAATGAAATATAATATTTCTTACAGTGATTAAAAGAAAACCCAGTCATTTTACAGAAACTAAAAGTGCCTTTTTAAGAAAAGTGTATTACTTTTATGCATGTACTAAATCTTAATTCGACAAATTCTTCCTCCACCACCATATACTCTTCCTGCACCCCCATTATTTTTTATTCCATTATTACCCTTCCTGAAATTACACAAATGACCCTCCCTTGATAAAACAACCCTCCTTTCTTTTACCTGCACCATCGTCCGCGAAGCTTCTTCCTTTCATCTTCTCTGCAATACTCCTTTTACGGTGCCATTTTTCAACGTTTGAATTGTGATTCAACTGCAGGAAAGTCATTCCGACAAGTGTAGAGTGTTTATTGAAGGAAAGGAATGCCGGAGAGGTAAGATTTTTGCATTTTGTGGATTTTTCAAACTTTCTGCAATGAGTACCCGGACGAGCCCATCCGGTTAACAATTTTGAAAATTTGAGAACCGGACAACTCTACGTCCAGTTCGTAAAGTGACAACCGGATGCAGAGTAAGGGGGTGCCATCCGGTTCTCATTTTACAAATCGGATGACATCCCATCCGGTTGTCTAAATGGGAAAAAAAATTGAAAACTGGATGGGTTTTGGGCTACTGTTATCCGATTGTAATTTTGTATTTTGAGAACCGGACAACAACCACATCCGGTTCGTAAAATGAGAACCGGATGGCATAGAGGGGGGGTGCCATCCGGTTCTCATATTACGAACCAGATGTGGTTGCTGTCCGGTTCTCAAAATACAAAATTACCACCGGATGGGATTATCACACTACCCATCCGGTTGTCAATTTTTTTTTTTTACGAATTCTTTATTTTTTTTTTTTGTTT
>Ga0209489_109468_pt1 | contig 12061 bp, 7 predicted proteins | sample SiratrowhiteBW_FD_187527 | JGI IMG/M metagenome (GOLD analysis project Ga0209489, IMG submission 187527) | Root nodule microbial communities of legume samples collected from California, USA - Siratro white BW (SPAdes) (version 2) | ecosystem: Host-associated > Plants > Roots > Nodule | place: USA... | reverse complement strand
AATATTATTGTTGTTATTATTAATTTTATTATTAGTAATATTATCATTATTATTATTATTAATATTATAAATATTATTAATAATGTTAATATTAGTATTATTATTAATTATAGAAATTATAATTACAATAATAATAAGAATAATAATAACAATAATTATAATAAGAATGCTAATAATCATATTATGATAATAATGTTGCTCTGATTTAGTGGTAAGTTCAATTCTGTTGGTGCATGTGGAACTTGGGTTCGAAATAATTTTTTTAAACAATATTACATATGGATTTTCATCTGTATGTAAATCCGTATGTAAAATGATTACATACGGATTTTTGGCCATTACATACGAATTTTGCCCGTATGTAATTTCAATTTTTTTTAGTGATATATATATATATATATATATATATATATATATATATTAAAACTATTTTGACTAACTTTAATTTATTATATTTAAATGTTTATACGAAGATTCAAATACTAAATCAAATATGATGAAATTCAACGTAGAACTGTAAATTGTTGTTAGAAGTGTATAAAATATAAACTAAACATGTTTTAGAATGAAAGAAAAAAATATTTTTTATATATTTTGTTAGGTATCAAAGTGTGAGTCTAAGTCTTACATTGCATAGAAATAAAATTATTGAAGAACATATAAGAAATAAGAGAAACTCAATGCCATGAGATTTTTAGTTGAAAGTAATGTTATTTTTTTATTTAAATTTGACTCAATTCTTATTGTTTTGAGATTTTCCTGATATTTTACTCCTTAGTTCAAGAAAAACAAATTAAAAACTAAAAAAAAATATATTATTTTTTCTCTAAATTTTGTTCTAAAGTTAAGTTTTTCTTTCTTTCTAATGACTCATATCAATTATATAATTATACAAACTTTAGTTTTTATCGCAGCAAAAAATTATCCATTATCATTTATTAAAATATAATTTTGATTATTTCTATCATTTATATAAACATTTTCAATATTTTTTTAAGTCTTTATAGTCTTATATATAGGAATTAAAATTGATTATAAAATATTATGCATAAAGACTCAAGACATTATTTTAAAAGATATGGAGTAAAATAAAATAAAATTATCCAACTTATTTTTTTTTTTTTTACATCTCATTTTTCTCACATTCAAATAAGAGTGAGTCATTACTAATATGCTATGGTTAATTACTTTCTGCAGCTTCCATGTTTTAACCTGCACCCTTACAGTGAAATCACTAAATTGTTCTGTTCGTTTTTTCTCATATTGCACTCAATCATCGTTATCTTACTACTGTTGTCATCGTTATCTTACTACTGTTGTCATCGTTATATCATCACCGTTGTAGAAGAAAAAGACAATGAAATACTACAAAGAAATCTTATTATGAAAAATTCTTTTCAGAATACAAATATATTCGAGAAAGCTTTTTTCCAAAATATATTTATGAAGAAATACGTTTCATAAAATATTATATACATGATAGAAAATTTATTGTAAAAACATGTTTTAAGAAACTTATTCTAAAATGTATTTTACACAGAATTTGTTTCTAAAATCCTATTTTAGAAAATATTTTCCATGATATATTTCATAAATTCTAAATACTGTTTTGATAAAAATTTCGAAACAAGTAATCTAGAAATCATGTTAAAGAAGAGTAAAATAATTATGCCGAGAAAATGTGAGGGTGAAGGTTCAAATTGAGATGCGTGGGAAGCAATTGCCTATCCTACGATAGGGAGCCTTGAGTCGGTAAAATTGAATCGGCACTAACTTCGTGCACCATACAAATTACGACCTGGACTTACCATTTTTTTAAAATGTCAAAACTGTCTTTAATATTATTATTTTGAATGATGATACAGTGCAGGGATAATACATTAAGCAATGCATACGTGTAGCATAATCAGTCCACAAAAATTCAACAGACCCACTTTCTCTTGAAGATATCCATATCAAGATGAGTCCCCACCCCTTCTCTCGTACATTATGGCAAATGATAGTTCTAAATTATCATCCGAATTAGCATCTTCAATGATTTCATGTGCCCGAGTAGTTTTGGTGGTGAGCAAGCTTCTTTTGGCATTTTGGTCACAACATTACCTTCAACTGACACAAAGCTTTCACCTGTATTTTCTCTTCAGGTGTATCCACAATCTCCAATGCATCCATTGTGGACTTTATCCTCCTCTTGAATGCTCTCAAACGGATGTGCAGACAGATAAGAAGAGGATGAATTGTTGGCATAAAAAAGACACAATGGCAGATGAGTAAATTTTTGTTCAGCAAAAAGACTGTTCTGGTATTTAATAAAAATTTTATAAGGCAGGTCACAATTGTACGGTGCAGGAAGTAACTGCCAATTGAATCCTACCAAGTTAAGCCCAACAAGTCAAGTGTAGGGCTTTTAGCACCAAAACTAAACTAATTATCAGTTTTTCAAAAGGAAAAAAACATACTAATGGTAAAAAAATATTTTCATTAATACTTTATCTTGGAAATGGAAAAATATAAAAATAGAATGATGTTAATATACTGTATTATTTATTATACACATAAAACCACAATTGAACATTTTCCACTCAAGGCTACATTCAAAATTGTACTTATACGAACTCATTAGTTAATTTTTTTTTCTTATTTCCATCGTGATTCATATGCCATTTCAGTATTTAATAAATATCTGTATAACATTTCGGGCTTAATCGAACCCTTACTAAGAAGCCCAAAAGATCCATGGCCTTCTGCAAACCAAGACAAGCAATAATAGTTTTTAAAAAAAATATAAATGAGGTTTAATATTTTATTAAATTGATCTAAACAGCCATTATGTCTTTAATTCATTTTTTTGATAATATAATAAAATAAAATTTTATTTTTGACATTAAAGTTATATTTTTAATTTCCAAAGGCCTTCTGTTAGTTTAAAGTGCGGCGGAATTCCTGAGAAACCCTAAAAATTGCTATAAATTGAGAGCTCTTAGGGCCGCTGCTGTTCAGGACTTGTTCGTTTCTATCTCTTTGTTTTCTACATGATCTATTTGATTTTCAGTGTTTGAGTTTTGATTTAACGTTTTCCCCAAAGAGTTCACGGTGATGACCACATAAAATTCAAGCTCAACAGACCGGAATGCAGGGTTTTCTCCTTCGGGGACTGCTTTGCGTGTCGAGTATCCCGCTGAACTGAGTGATCTCTTTCATTCTTCAAAAAATCAAAATACCTTTTCTGTTTTGAATTCTGGTTTATTTTCAATTTGTTATTGTTGTTGTTTTGGACGTGTGTTGGGGAAAGAGGTTTCACGATGAGGATAGCAAAGCTCCCTCTTCCAAAATTTCAAGTTGAGGAAGTCCGCTGGCTGAATCGAACCATAAATCTTATTGCCACCACTGAGTGATCTCTTTCCTCTTCTATTCAGTTTTTTTCATGGATCCTTTGTTAAATCCATTATCTGTTTACACCTGATTCAATCTCGTGCCATCTCTTTGATGCTGACGTGTTTGATTATTCTAGATCCCTAATTCTTTCCGTTATTCAATGTGAGCCCAGATACATAATTTTTCTGAGCTATGTATTTTGAAATTTGGATTTTAATTTTGATAAGATTTTTTTTTTAATTTATTTTTAGTTTTAATTTGTAAAAAATGAATTTATTGATTTTTAGTCTTAATTTTAGAATACATTTTAGATTATTTCATAATTTTTGTATTATTCTTTATTCCATGAAAAACGTCAACCATTGGTGAGACTGGTGATAAGGGCGAGATTAAAGATAAACATTATTATGGGAAAAATATTACATTAGTTTGAGGATTTTTTTTATCATTATAATTCTAATTTTAATTAGCTTTTTAATTATTATTTTATAAATTTATGTTTTGAAGACAAATATATTTAGGAAAATCTTTTTCGAAATATAAATTTAATGTTTCGAAAATAAATTATGAAAATGATATTTTAATATATAAAATTTATATTTTGAAAAATATTTTTCCAAATTTATTTTGGAAAAGTATTTTTAAGAATTTATTTTAGTTAAAGGGTATTGTTAAGATTTTTTGAAATTGATTAGGTGCGGGTCAAAAGTGACGGGGGTGGAGGAAGTATTTGCCTATTATTTAATGATGGGGAGTGGGACTAAGTTTATATAGTGGTACTAAGTTTGGCCATTTTAATTTGTTATAGATTAGGAGGCTTTTCAGGCCCATCACGTTTTGCTAGTGGCCATTTTAGTTTGTTATAGATTAGGAGGCTTTTCAGACCCATCACGTTTTGCTGGATTGCATTTGCAATTCTTGAGTCAATGAAATTATTTGTCAATAATAACTATTATAGACAATTATGTAATGTAGAATTTGAAGGTTCTAAATTTACTATAATAGAAAAACTGAATCTAGTATAATGGAAAACCTCTAACTACTTGAGACTCAATTTTTTTTTATATAAATTATCCTTTAAATTATTTATATAAAAATTAAAATAAAGTAAATATTCTTTGACTTCCACTCAATAGTCCACACAATTCTAGTCGAAATTTTGTATTAAAAAAATAAAATTTGAGGTTGACACTATCCCAGTAATTCAACAGGATGAATAACACTTGATGGATTTTCACCTGAACCTTAGACTTAAATAAATAAATTTTTCATTTTTTCGATACTATTTTTTTATGTTTGAAAGTCAAATTAAAAAAAGAAAAGTAATAACATACGTAAGAATGAAACACAAATACTAAAGTATTATTGTGTTATTTAATATAATATACAATATAATATTTTAGATTAAATATTTTATATTTTAATCTATATAAATTATCTTAACCTAGCAACAATTTTGAAACCAAAACAATAATTTAATTGAAACTTAATGTCAAAATCCTTATCAACATCTAAAAAAGAGATAGCTTATACCTGTTTAGTTGGTGAGAGTTTAAAGACTGGAAATCAGATATATGCATTTCTTATTACAGGGGTTGGTGAAGGAAAGGTAAATAATTTCTTACACGTCAAAATTAGAGAACGGTAAGAAGGATAAGTAAAAGAAAAGTAAAACAGTTAAATAAGCATTTCTTACACCTTAAAATTAGTGAACGGTGAACCAAGCTCCAAGAGGTGGAGTCATCGAACTATAACTATTAACAAAACTATTCACTTTATAGTTATTTTTTTTATACAATTTTTACGATTTTACTCAAGATTATCATTATAAGTTACAGGATATATAATCTGACGCGGAGGATATTCTTTCTCAAAATTTAAAATAGAGAATTTGGCAAAAATAACTTTTGGTAAGAACTTTTTCTTTCAAAAAATGTTTTGATGGTTTAAGAGGAAAAAATGTTTATAAAAATATCATTAATATGAACTCTTACAGATATGAGACTTTACACATACCAATAAAAATCCTAATTGAGAGTTAAGACAATGGTAGTTCAAATCCAGTCTCCCTATTAACCCATCAAAATTTCTTTTAAAAACGAAAACATAACAAGAGTCCCTGAACCTCAAAATGAACAATAATAAAATACACTGATTGACTTGAGCAATTTTACCTTGGAAGTAAGGTTTATAAAATAGGTTTATCTCAATGAACTAATGCGAATAGTTTGTAAATTGGATTAGATTAAACTAAAAGTATAGTAATTTAAATTGAAGCAAACTAATTTTATATGGACTCTTTTAGCCCACAACTCAAATGGGCTTAAACTAGTTCAGCCATAAGTTTATGCGTCAACCCTTAAAATTATATTAATTCATTTAAAAAATAATTATTATAATTTTAGAAAATTGAAAATAATATTACTTCATTTAAACATACAGAAGTGTTAAAATTTATGTATAAAATCGTTATATAATTTAAAATCAATTTTATTATGTGATTTAATTTTAAAAAATAAATATATTTTTAATTTTTTAATATTTACAATTACTTTTTTTAATTTTCTTTTAAATAAAGTTAAATGACACCCGTTTTGCAAACAAAATTGAACTTGAATAAGAAGAGAGAATGAGAGCAGAGATGAAGATTGAAATTTTAGGGCATTTGATTTTGAGTCTTAAAACAGAAACATAAAACATTTCAAGTTTTCTTTAATTTAGTTAGCGCAAATTTGTGTTTTTTCTGTTTTTTTTTCATTATTTTAAATCACATTTATTATGCGATGAATAACTAAATTTTAGAAGAACATAAACATTTTTTATTATTTTTATAATTTCTATTATATCTTTTTATTTTTTTATATATATCATTTGTCGTATCGTATTTTTGTTATCAGCAAACACATGTTAAATTAATACATGATACCTATATATACCTATATAGGATGTACCCGTCATAGAATTACAAAAAATACATAATAGATACACCATAAATCCTTCCCTACTAACTTGTGTGAAGCTGTTTGCAATATAGTTACTACAACAACATACAACCAAAAACAAACATATTGTTAATTTATACTTAATTAGAGTAGTGTACTCCAACGTTTATGAACCCTATTTTTGCGTCTGATCCTAAAACTAATTTTCCTCCAAATCATGCTCTATTTCTTGTATTGATATGTCTTACACCCATCTTCTACATCCAAAAGTTGTACTTTGATATTTCTAGCTTCTTTGTTTTCAACTCTTTTACCTTTCCAAACTTTTACTTCAATAGATACTCTCCTAGAGATGAACACCATTGTTAGAAAATAGGAAATTGAATTTTATCTATCTTTTTGTACCGTTCCTAAAATTGAAGTAAAATTTAGTGAATAATATCATATCCACTAAACTTTTTTTTCTTCCCTCACATATTTATTTCTATCTCTCCATAAACACTAAATGACTACATACCATAATGTGCTCCACATTGCTTTTAACTAATTCACCCGTCAAAAAATATTCCTCCAAAATACAAAGAAAAGAAGTTGTAGTTTCACCCACTAATAACATGATTTTCACACATGCCCTAATACAAAATGAGAAAACATAATCTAAAGTTTCACATTTCAATTTGCGAAAGGAGGCAGATAAGATCAGAGCCAAGTTGGAGGACATTTCATTTCCTCATCCGATCTTTGATTAGTAATCTATTCCTTAACATTCCTCAGACACAAAAGCTAACCTTAAGTGATATCTTGGTTTTCCAAATCATTTTAAAAAGATCTTGGTTGGAAAGTTGACGTTATTCTATTAAAGCTAAATACTCAGATCTTACTATATATTGTTATTTTCTTCACATGTTAACATTAAATCCCTTCACCATATTGTTGAAATTTTTTATGTTAATTAATCTATCTTGATTCTAATCCCACACCTTTGACCTCAACACCTTACACCATATAGACTTATCTCATTATAAGAAAAATTATATTTATTTACAACAAAATTTTGTAAATAATAAAAAATACTCAAACTCGAATCTTGTAAATTTATAATGATTATACTAGATAAACTTTGTAATTATATTTTGTTTATTATTATCTTTATTATAACTATGATAATAATAATAATAATAATAATAATTATTATTATTATTATTAGGAAGAATAATATTAATAATTATTAATATTATATACGAAAAAATTTATAATTATGTACACAAAATTACTTATAAATATAAATTTTTAGATAATATTAAATTTACTTATGAATTTTTATCTTATATAATAATTATTAGGTAAACTAAAAATTTCTCGTAGTTACAAATATTTTTCCATCCCTTCCAATGTATTTTTCCTCTCATCATCACTACCCCCACATAAAAGCCCTCGACATTTGAATAAGTTTCTTCTCGACCTTTTTATAGACCTTAAAGAATAAGAAGAAGAATAGTGATATAACTAATGGTACATCTTTCATAATGCATAACCTAATTGGCATTCCCTGATATTTGGAAGGAAAGACCAAGATCTCATAGTTCAATTTGTCAACAATTGTTTTTTTTCTTCTTTAATTCAACTCGATTGCCTCAAGCGTACTCTTGTAAAAATTCATCTTGATGCCAATTCATAAGAGCTCAAAATTGTCAAATAGTTTCTATATTTTGTCACGTTGCATATTCTGAAAATTTATCGTATCTATTATTTTTTCCTTCTCTCCTATTCACATTCTAATATACCTTACACCAAGTTCTTTTCTGTTTTTACAATATTATTGCGTTTTATTGTTTTCTATGTATTTAGATATCAATTTGTTCAATCTTTAAAGAAAACACTGGCCGGAAAAATTTGATATGATATCTATAAAACCTAAACACACATATAAGATATTTTCTCAAACTTAAAACTTTAAGATAATAACTTTGAGTTTTTTTTTTCTTGTACATTATTCATTTTAACTATTTACATCCAATATAAGACTTCTTTCCTCTTAATTAAAAATATTGTTTAATGACATAGTTTACTTATATCAAACGAGAGACACTTATCTCAAATTATTAACAAAAAGAATTTCAATATAAAAGTTCACAAACCTATGATTCAATATATGATTCTTTTTCTCTTAATCCATAAAGAAAACAATCACTACAAAAAATTAAAAACTATTTAGACACTAATTTCAGTTACCAAATAAAATGATTGTTAATTGTAATCAAAATAACTATCAAATTAGGTTTTGGCGGCTAAATTGGTGTTTAAATAACTTTTTTTTTTGTAGTGACTGTTTTCTCTATGGATTAAGAGAGAAAGAATCACATATTGAATCATAGGTTTTTGAACTTTTATATTGAAATTCTTTTTGCTAATAATTTGAGATAAGTGTCTAAAACCTTGGTAGCAAATATTGGATAACAATTATCTTGACTTAATTTGTCACTAAATTCAATTATTACTTTTATTTTGTAGTTATTTAGTAACCAAAACCTAATTTGGTGATTATTTTGGTCATAATTAGCAACTATTTTATTTGGTAGCTAAAAATTGGTATCTAAATAGTTTTTTTCTTATACTGAGTAGTAGTATATTTTATTAGAAATAAGAAAAATACAACTATTAAAATACCTTTAAAGAAGAAACTATTTTTTCTTAAATATTTTCATGTACTAAAATAGTAAGAAAAGAAGTGATTCTTGTATATTTTCCAAAAGACATTTGATCCTTTTATAACAAGAAAAATAAACACTAAAATAAAATTTACATGATCTTAATTTCTCTCACTACAAGCAAAACAAAAAATAACATTGGTTAAAAGTTGACACAAACAACAAAAACAGACGCAAAAACGTGGGTGTTGTGTCGATCAACTGCTAACGCTAAACTTTTGGATGTTATGGCGTCGACCAACAAATCAACACAAATAACGTGGGGCAAGCTCACGCAAAATGGATGCAAACAAAAATATTGTTTTATGCTAAATGAGTCTGAACAACGTAAATATATATAATAATTACGTCGGTCTAGCCAACACTAGACCGACGCAAATGTTAAATTTAAACAAAAATAATCTATTTGTGTTAGGTTGGATGGCAGAATTTTAACAATCACCAGAAATTAAAAATATATGCAGTGTTCAATTTTTTTATCCTCATATGAAACACTGATAATACTAATACTAGTAAAAGCTCCCTCGAACAGAGTGATTGAAAAAACTGTTCCAGTTTCATGCACAAATCCGTTTGGCTTCTGCTATGAAAATGAGAATAACTTTGCTATAATGTCCTGAAACAAAGAAAGTATGTAATCAAGTAACTTTGCTACAATTGTCACTTTATAGAATAAAACTTGAAAAAAATGGAAAAATAATACTTTGTCTTTTTGTCCTCAACCTTAAATCCTCAAAACAAACTAGTAATAACACAAAAATAGGGGTTGAGCAAGGTTCTATTCCAATGGACTTACATATGCCTAAGACGGAGTGATTTCTGGAAGGTTCTGTTCCACTGAGCCAACCAAAATATAAAAACCACGATGAGGGGACAGACCAAAAACGGAGTTGAGGAAGGTTAGGGACAAACGAAATAATGACGGTAAAAACCTACAAAAATTACAAAATGTGAAAACCTAAAAGTTAATACCCCGTAAAAATGGAGATTAAATAACAAAATAAAGAAATAAATTCAAAATGAAAATAAAGGCTTTACCTTCGTGACCCAAAACGAGAACAGTGACAACTATGGGTGAGAGAGGAGACGGTCAAAGAACTGAGTCAACCCAACTTCGACAATTACAGTGAGAGGAGAGACGAAACGAAGCTAAAGGACAAAATGGAGATGAAAGTCAACTGCAGAAGAAGGAAGCAAGTACAAAGAAGGAAGCAAGTACAGAGAAGAAAGGAATCAGTGAGCTATGCGACATAGACAATAGGGATAAGTAACCAAGTGCGGAGAAGAAGGGAACCTAAAGGCTTCTTGCGATGCAGTATTCTTGTCGCGACACACCTCACAGTGACAACGCTCGTACTGGAGTTCCTTGCAACGGTAAGTCTCTCTCGTGGTTGTGCCTCACGATGACTCTTTCACCTGCACCTCTCACGACGATGCCTCGTGCGAAAACGCCTCCTGTTGTCGCACCTCCCACAACAACGCCTTCATCGATCGCGCATCTCGCGGCTGAACCTCCCACGACCACGCTGCTGCAGTAACCATTCTAGGGTTTTATTAATTATTTTGGGCTAGGATGTGAATTGTAACTTAAAACCCAATTACCAATTTCTAATAAACAAGACGCACTCCTCCCTCAGCCTTCTATTGTTTAAACAGAGAATTTATTTTTTGTATTTAATTTCTTAAGTTTGTTTTCAAATATTATAACTTTAGAATTTATTCATTTTAAAAACATTTTATCATATGTAATGTGTATTATATTTTTTAATCACCACTTTATTAAATCATTAAATCATGTCAAATAACATTTTTATGAAATTCCAATCAATTACATAAAGATAAAATATTACTTATTTAACCACATTTTAGTTTTCTCTTGATGCAAAAATTCGATATATATTTTTTAATTACTATCTTTTTTCTTTCAACAAATTTTTAATAGACTGATCTTACTATGAATTTTATTTCTTTTTTTACTAATTTTATTTTAACTTTATTCATAAAATAGAATAGAACCAAAACTATTTTTTTATTTAAATAATAACACACATTTTTATTTTTATTTTATATTATTTTATATTTTGAAATAATTTTATTTGCCCGGACGAAATTGGTTGTTGACAGCTGCCCCTCCTTACTTAAATTTGACCAAATGATCTAAACTTATGAAGTTCAGATTATCTGAGTAAAAGATAAGTAAGGACAAAAACACTAATTTCGTTCGGTTATGAAAATAAAAGACAATAAAATAAATGTATAGATAGAGGCCGAGACCTTGTACTGAGACGAGAGGGTTGCGTACCTTAAACTCACCTTGTATTGAGATAAGAGGGTTGTAAATTTTGGATTTGAACTGACCTTGTACTAAGACGAGAGGGTCATTTTTTTCTTTTTTTTTTTATTTTGACCTTGTACGGAGACGAGAGGGTCGTAAATTTTGGATTGAAGTAACCTTGTACTGAGACGAGAGGGTCGTAAATTTTGGATTGAAGTGACCTTGTACTGAGACGAGAGGGTCGTAAATTTTGGATTAAAGTGACCTTGTACTGAGACAAGAGGGTCGTTGTTCTTCATTTTGACCTTGTACTGAGACGAGAGGGTCTTTTTTTTTCATTTTGACCGTGTACTGAGACGAGAGGGTTGTAAATTTTGGATTGAAGTAACCTTGTATAGAGACAAGAAGGTCGTTGTTCTTTATTTTGACCTTGTACTGAGACGAGAGGGTCGTAAATTTTGGATTAAAGTGACCTTGTACTAAGACGAGAGGGTCGTTGTTCTTCATTTTGACCTTGTACTGAGACGAGAGGGTCGTAGATTTTAGATTGAAGTGACCTTGTACTAAGACGAGAGGGTCGTTGTTCTTCATTTTGACCTTGTACTAAGACGAGAGGGTCGTAGATTTTAGATTGAAGTGACCTTGTACTAAGACGAGAGGGTCGTTGTTCTTCATTTTGACCTTGTACTGAGACGAGAGGGTCGTAAATTTTGAATAAATCTCTGGATAATGTTTAAACACCCATGTTGTAAAATGTAGAG
>Ga0209489_109467_pt1 | contig 12062 bp, 4 predicted proteins | sample SiratrowhiteBW_FD_187527 | JGI IMG/M metagenome (GOLD analysis project Ga0209489, IMG submission 187527) | Root nodule microbial communities of legume samples collected from California, USA - Siratro white BW (SPAdes) (version 2) | ecosystem: Host-associated > Plants > Roots > Nodule | place: USA... | reverse complement strand
ATATTATATATATATATATATATATATATATATATATATATATATATATATATATATATATGATATGGGAATATACATTATGTATGATAAATTACCTGGATGATGAATAATAGATTATATAATGTTAAGATTATAGTTGAAATCAAGACATAATATTAAAAAAAAAAAATACCTGTGTCAATTATTAGGATGTGCATTGTTATTGGGATTGTCTAAAATGAGATATCCCGACTCTACTGATAGTTTAGAATCATGTTCAGGAAGACTATCAAATTGTGAGAGTTGAAGGAGGTTCATATGGATGACTGTGGTTTGAAATGTAACTAGTCAGAAAAAGTCATATGGATTAACCCTCTCATATAAGGACATATAAAGACGACTGATGGTTTTATGTTAGAACAAGTTGTGTGATACAACTGAAAGTTGTATGACAGGTGCAAATTCCTGAATCTATCTCAATGCACATTTGTGTAATTGGGTCAGTATTATGATGTGAAAATATATTTTCTAATGTTTTAAATGCTTAGTAAGTGTGTTATTTTTAAATAAAGAATAGTATTAAAATTCTAAATATATTATACATTATTAAAATATAATTATATAGTTATGTTTATTTTAAAATATCTTTAACTTAATATTTTTGTTTTTGTTTTTATTTGTGTTTCTATGCTGTTATTGTTTCTAAAATAATTTAAGAAGTGATGAAATATCACAATGAAGTGTTTTTTTAAATCCTTTTGGATAACTTTCTTAATAAAATAATATTATAAATACTTATATAAGGAATAACAATTATATATATATATAATTTATCTTATGATAGTTATTAGTTTGAGATATTTTGAAATATTACAAATTGAATACTAATAACAATTATATATATATAAATTTTCGTATATGGTTGGAACTTTTTAAGTGTACTACTTTTCATTTTGTAACAATTTGATTAGTTTTGATTTTAATTAGCTACTACATCACTCTAACATATAACATTTTCTTAGTTTTTAGTTAGGTCTTACACTAATTTTGTTTTGTCCGAATATTATTGCTTATATATATATATATATATATATATATATATATATATATATATATATATATATATATATATATATATATATATATATATATATATATATCATTCTTTTTATCTTCTTAATTTATTATCCATTTTTATTATATGTATAATAAATTATTTTTGTTGAATTAATAATAAAAAATAAAATTAAAGATGGCCTTAGTTAACAAAATATTTATATATTCTTTTGTCACATAATTAATAAAAAATTACTGGAAATTTTATTTTAAATAATTATAAATTTATATCACTTCTTTAATCTAGGTTAAGTCGATTCTATATTAAATAATTAAAAAATTACTTTACATTAGTTACATTATTATTATTATTTAATAATTTAAATTAAAGTGGATCAAACTGACTTTAAATTAAAACAGATTTTAATTATATTTTCTTAATGTTGGCTTCACCAACACTATTTTAATGAATATTATATTATTTTCTTATTTGATACTGTTTTTAACTAATTCGGACTGTTTTAGAAATGTCCGCCGTCTCTTAAAGTTGATATTATGGATTCAGCTTCTAAGAAGCATCCCTTGGGATACAAAATCCACACTAATTTACACTTAACATCAAATTTTAGTCATTAAATTTAATTTTCAGATCAAATCAATTCTAACCTATATTTTTTTTAGTGTGGTTAACTTATAAATTATGTATAAGATACTTAATACTGAAAGCACCACTTTATATTTATGATGAGATTGAATAATAAATGAAACAAAATATGATATATTTTATTTTATTTTTATAAATTTCATTTCATTGCATAAAATTAATTATATCTTCTCAATTTATTTGGTAAAAACACTTTTCTTTTATGAAAATCTCCTCCGTTACACATGTATGAGCACTTAATATATAGATAAAGGGGAAAAAACTAATATGAGAAATTGCACATATATATACTTGATTGCTCTGATATAATTTCTTCATCGTTTGCAAAAAAATAAAAAGCTAATCAATATAACTTCTTGCTTTTAAATTTTAGTATTTTCAAATTATAATATCATGTTTGTCAAAATTATTTATGTATTATTTATATTATTTTACTATTTTATCATTATCAATTCAACATAAACTTTATAATAGTGCTTTGAGCTGCTGAATGACAAGTTTGATTGTGGAAACATTTATTTTACACAAGTGCAACTCAGAATGGGTTTTCTAAATTTATTATAATATTGTTTGACTAAAGACAGGAATAGGATAGCTATATTGTTGTGGAAAATTACTATATTTGAAGTCTAGTCTAGTAACGGATGAATAAAACAATGTGAGATATTTGAAATAATTGAGTTGACCTTTTTTTTAATTTACAACACACTCTTCTCCTGTTTGAAGCTGTCTAATTATCTATATGTAAAATTAAACATATAAGAATGACATATAGCAGATAATACGATATATACATTAAATCTCAATTAAGATTAACTTAAAATAATTTTAATATTAATTTAAAAAATAAATTTTAAGTTTAATATTCAATTTTAAAAACAGTTTAAAAGATAAGATTTACATATATTCGTTTGCTATAAATTAACCTTATTTTTTTAAGCACGTGAGACCGAAAACAGTATAAAAGATTTGATCGGAATGATGACTTCGTCTGAGATTTGCCCTGGTATTAGTCACAAATAATTATATAAAAGAGGTTGATGAAATACCAAAGATTAACATGAAAGGAAAGAAGAGTAGGGCATGCAATGATGCCAAAGCAGAGACATAAATATTAGCAACGTACTGGATTAAGATCATTAATTAATAATTCAAAATAATTAAAATTGATAAAAAAAAATTAATCTGACTTAGGCAAGCAATCACAAACTAACAGATCCAAACCAGCCGCAACTTTGACCTAGCTACATGAAAAATAAATATTTAACTTCAATTAAATATTTAAACCAGCCATTTCTAAATTTTCAACTTGAATAAATAAATATAATGTAAAATAATAAACTAATGTCATAACAAAGTCTAGAAGGAAAATATCTTAATGTTTATTTTAACAAGAATTTGATTTTCATGAGTAAATACTGACACTTTTCATACTTTTTTATTGAGTTTAAAATTTGGATTAAAGGTATGAGTCATATGAACTAAATCTTTATAACACAATTATTTTAGAAACAGAGCTGTTCTAAATATTTTACGTAATTGAAAATGCAAAGTTTCAAATTTGAATGAGAAGTTTGAATTCAATGATAAAACATTTATACTTTTAGTTTTGAACTTTAAATAAATAATACACTTAAAAAAAATTATTTAAAGACCAGTTTTTAATTATTGAATAAAATGGTTACTAATTGTGATTAAAATAGTCTCCAAATTAGAGTTTGGTGATTAAATAACTAAAAAATACAAGTAATGATTAAATTTAGTAACCAATTAAGTCAAGATAACTGGTATTTAATATTAGCTATCAAGATTTTAGTGACCTATACTATTATATTCTAAATTAATGGTATAGGTCACTAAAATCATGGTAGCTAGTGTTACATACCAATTATTATCTGGACTTAATTGGTCATTAAGTTCAATCATTACTTCTATTTGTTACTTATTTAGCAACTAAAATCTAATTTGGTAACTATTTTGATCACACAAACTATTTTATTTAATTTAATAGTTAAAAATTGATCTCTAAATAACTTTTTTTCTAATAATAAAGAAGGATTTAAATAATTAAAATAATAATTGAAAGATAAATGCAAAAGATTTAAATAACTACAAAATTTGATACAATTGGCGTCACTGATATAAATTTCTTATTAGTGATTTCTATTTTTGGTGTTAAAAACTATCAGTATTTTATTCTTAGCTTATTACACTTAAAATATTATATTCAACTTTTATTTTTATATTCTATGATCGACAATTATTCCTTTACAAATTTTCATATATTGTTGTCATTTTTAAGTAAATCGCTGCTTTAATTTCATTGTAACAATTTGACAACCCTTAGTTTTGGTTTTAATTAGGTCCTACATCACTGTAACAATTTTAGTATATAATCAGTTTTTAGTTAGGTCTTACACTAATTCTCTTCTGTCTCAATATTATTGCTTTTATATATTTTCTTTCATTTCTTTATCTTTTTAATTTATTATTCATTAAATGTACTATAAGTTGTTTTTTGTTAAATTAATAATAAAAAATAAAATTAAAGGCAATCTTCATTAACAAAATATTAATATATTTTTACTAATTAACGTTAACTTTCAATCGATTCAAATCTAGATTTTTCTTATAGTAATTAACTTATGAATTATATATAAGATACTTAATATGCCAATGTAAATCTTATATTTCTGACTGAGATTAATAATATATCAGATAGAATATGATACACTTTATTTTATTTTTATAAATTTCATTTCATTTCATTTCATTGGATAAAACTAATTATATCTTCTCAATCTATTTGGTAAAAGTATTTTTCGTTTATCGAAATCTCCGGCGTTACATGTGTATGGAGAGCACTTAATATATAGACAAAGGGGAAAAAATAATATAAGAAATTGCACATATATACTTAATTGCTCTGATATAATTTCTTTATCGTTTGGAAACAAAAGCTAATGACTATAATGTTTTGTTTTTAAATTTTATATTGTCAAATTATAATATCTTACTATTTTATCATTGTCAATTCAACCACGTTATGTACATTAAAGTTTAATATAGTGCTGTGAGCTGCTGAATGAGCAGTTTGATTGCGGAAAAATTTATTTTACACAAGTGCAGCTTGGAATGGGTTTTCTAAATTTAATAAAATATTGTTTGACTAAAGACATAGATTATGATGATAAAGCTGTGGAAAATTATGTTTGAAAACGGTTTAGTAACGTATGAAGAAAACAATGTGAGATATTTAACACAGTTAAGTAATACTAACAAAGGTTACAGAAACAGGGGAGAGGTATGTATGCAAACTGCACAACAAAAGATTTTGTGAGATTTCCTCCGGTATTAGCCACGAACAATTTTTAAAAGATGAATGAAATACCAACGGTTAACATGAAAGAAAATAAAAAAGCAGGGTGATGCAATGATGTGAAAGGCAGAGAGAGACATAAATATTAGGAACCTTCATGTAATGGACTGTGTTACTATTTTCTACAAAACTGATTATTTAATTAAATTCAAATTCAAAATTATTTCAATTCCAAATGTTTGATAAAAAATAAATAAATTGATCTGACTTACCTACATAGACCACAACCAATCACAAACAATCAGATCCAAACCAGCTGCAACTTTGACTTAGTTACATGAAAAATAATTTTAAGTTCATTAATACTTTATTTGGATGGAACGATAGATATAAGTGAGGGAAAAAAATAATTTTGAGATGAAAGAAAGTGGAAAGTAAATTTGTTTGGGTTTTTAAGATAAAAAATGAAGGAAATGAAAGAAAAATCTATAGAAGTTTGTGAATAATATGATATATTAATAATATTTTTTTTTATTGATTGTAATTAAAATTAGTTTAAAATGAAATATAACTATTTATTTATATATAAAACTCGTGTATAATTAAAGCATTATTTCTGCTATTTGAATAAATGTAAAAATTATTAAAAATGATTTTAATAAAATTAAATAAAAGTTGAATATAATTAATTGTAAAAGATATAGCTGTAATTATAAATTTCATAAAACTTAATAAAATAAATAAAAATTGATGTAAAAATTTAACACCTAATAAATATTAAAAATAAAAGGATATAATACAATATGATGAGAAAAAATAATTAAATTACAATAATTAAGCAACTTTGTGACATGAATAAAGTTAGGATAAATGGTTTCCAATCTAGTTGGATAAGATAATGTGAAATTTTAAACTATTGAGATATATCATAAAGTTAAGAAAATAATTTTAAAATAAAATGAATTGGTCTTTTCTTTGAAGTGAAGGATTGCATTCAACAAACTACAAATTACACTGATAAGTATTATGCATGACTTATTATTGGTAAGTATTATTCATAACTTATATATATTTTGTTTCATACAATTCAATTCAGTCATGTGATTATATAATGTCTATCCTAGAACATAAATATGATCGTCCGATTGAACTTGATGAATTATTTTTGACCACTTATACCATAAAAAGGGTGATTGCTAGTCATTCTTGTGAGACTCATGTAAGTTATTGTTTTTAATTTTTGTTACTATATTTATATTTTTAACCTCATTTCCTAATATTTGCTACTTGTAATAATTGTCTGGAAAACCTACGATGAGCAATTCAGGATAATACAATAAGATAGTTTAGAAGGATCAACTTCTAATGCTCATCATATAAATGCAACAACAAAGCTTCAAGGAAAAAATGTTATTGGAAGAAAGAGATAAAGTTTATGGTACTGTAGAGTTGGCTGCTAACATCCACTAAAGAATATCATCCCTCATTGTTAACTTCTAGCACTGATCAGGGTTGAAAATGAATAACTTCATCAACAAGTCCAACAAACAAATGAAAAAGCTAACGCAACAATTAAAAGAGGTAACTTAGAAAACCAGAAAGTTGTACAGTTGGATGACATTGTAAAGTTGATGTAACAATAGTTAACCATGATGATAAAACAAAAAATTGTGATACTCCAATTGATACAAGCCAATTATATCCCTAGTATCTTGAAGACTTTAATTACCAACCATTCTTTTGAAGTTCATCCCACAATATAAATTTAATTATTTTACATTTATTTACATGTACTAATTGTTCTTTTATTTCAATAGTTTGCATTGTTTTTATAGACTTATAATTGAACAAATACCTAATCATATGCATAATGGAAGACTTCTTTCACTTACATTATGTAATTGTTTTTTTCATTACTTTCCATACATGCTTTATTCTTACCTTGAGTTACATTTTCTAAACAAACATACTTTTTGAATTCTTTATATGTTACATTTTACTTAAGTATTGCTTATTATCGCCTCTTTTAAATATTTTTTTACAATAAAATTATAAACTATATATAGTCAAGTCCATCACTCAAAATTGGATTTTTATTTTAAATTTAAAGTAAAAAATGTTATATTTGTCATTATTGATATTTCATTTTGAAAATGAACTTCACAACACCTTTTCTCTCTACAAACCACATTTTAATTTTCAGTTTAGTTGGTGTTATAATTCAATTTGGTGTTATAATTGAACTCGAATTTCAAATTACAATTCGTTGATTTGAATTTAGGATTAGAATTTGTATTAAATTTGGATCAGACCCTGCGTTGTCAATTTATAGTTGAATTTTTATACCTAACGTCCACCGAACACACCTTTCAATTTTTTTTTCTTTTCTTACAATGTAGTGTTTGCTTTTGGGACTCCATAAATTATTATTTTTTAAATATTTTGTAAGTCTGTTTTCGGGATGCTATAATTTCTTTTTATCTAACTTTTTTTTCCATAGCTTGGATTGACTTTAAAATATTTTTTTTTTCTTCTTCATTTAGTGTACCATGTCATATTTTTCATATAATAAAAAATTTATTATACATGGATTATATAATAAATTTAAATATAAATATCTATATATTTGTTATATATTTCAAAATATAATTCTTCATATAAAATTTATTAAAAGATATCTTTATATAATTATAATAAATTAAATTAAATTTTTCCATCAGCTCAATCCTTGGATCACCTTAGCACTGTCATGTTAACTATTAATCTATATAATCTGGTCTAGCCAATTCTTTTTCACACCGTAGCGTAACCATATACACATTTCAATCCATATGATCTAGTCTAACAGGTTCTTGTTCACATCGTAGCGCAGTCATATACACATTTCAATCTATATGATCTAGTTTGACAAAGTTTTTTTTTTCACACCGTAGCGCAATCATATAAACTTAATTCATATGATACTATCTAATTGATTTTTTTCACACCGTAGTGTAGTCATGTGAACCCTTTAACTCACATGATTTGGTCTGACCTTTAACCCACATTATCTGGTCTGATGGTTCTTTTTTAAACTGCAATGTAATCATATGAATCATTTAACTCATATGATCTGGTCTGACTGATTCTTTTTCACAATAGCACAGTCATATGAATCTATTAATCCATATGATATTGTCTAACCGGTTTATTAATCCATATGATATTGTCTAACCGGTTTATTAATCCATATGATATTGTCTAACCGGTTATTTTTCACAACATCACACAGTCATATAAACTTCCTTTGACTCTCATCACCTAGCCATCTTTCTTTATAATTTCAATTACTAGTAGAGTCAGAATACGATCTCAACACAGTATGTCTCCATCACACACCACACATCATTCACAAACATTGATACTACATCATTCCATACATAATCACTCATTCAATTTCATTCAAATTCATCCAATTCAAACTTAATAAAATAAGTAATTACAATATCTATAAAAAAATATATGCAATTAGCATCTCTTACCCAAATTCACAAATATATCTCACATCATGCATAACATTTATTATTTCAAAATAAATTAACATTTGTAAAAAAAAAAGAAAAATACAACTAGCTTTGTTTACCTTTATAGAATAGAAATATTCAAAAAATTTAAAATCACGAATAACCTAACTATGTTTAAAAATTTGATCGAACAGACTCAATGCCAGAAATCAAAAAGTAATTTTTAATTATCAGTTCAATAAAAAGGAAAATAAAATTTTAAAAAGAATTGATTTTATAAGTAGTTGTTATAAAAATAAAAACTAAATAATTAATTTTTTATTTATTTAAAATTTTTTAATAATAAGATATTATCTTATTTATCTTTAAAAAAATTAAATTAATTTTTAATTTTAAAATTATTTTTTAAAATATTACAGTTTCATTATTTTTTTATACTCAACATTAACTAGGCGTTGGAATTTTATGAAAGATAATTTTCTGATTATAAGTAGATTATCTTTCACACCCTAAAGCCTAAACCTAAAATACAGTCTTGAACTATACGGATTAAGAAAATTTGGACAGAACTAAAAATAGTATTAATATATAGTATACAAAACAAAACTGGTATCTATGCGTATTTTTAATTGCTTCAATAAATTATAGATGCGAAGGGTATATGTTATTCTGTGGCATCTGTTGCAAACGTTGTTTTAATCTTCAGTGATACCATTACCTAATTAAAGGCAGGAGACAGTATGCTCCCATCAACAACTGAAAAAGAAAACACATAATAAATTATGCTATTCCACTTTGAATTAAAACATAATTAAGTACACAAATTTGGAAACAATATATAGATAAAGTGGCAATAATTCATGTGCTGACTTGTTCTAAGCTTTAAATTATATTGAATTTTTATCTAAAAGATGAAATTAGTTTGATATTTGATTAATTACATCATATTAAATTTCAATTAAGACATTTATACCAGGGTTATAATTTAATTTGGAAATTGGAAGTCAATAGAAATCAACTAACCCTGTTTCCAAAAACAGTTGGAAAATTAATTAGATAACCGTTTCCTTTAAATTATAATATGGATATTGAACCACTCAAATGGTAAACAGTCTTGAAGAGAATTACCTGCCAGTTGAATGCATAGAAGGATCTAGTGGAAGCTGGACTTGTCAGATCTACATATTTGGTCTGGTTCCAGAGAATTGAACCAAGAACAAAATTTCCTACAACCTAAAACATAGTACAAATTAAACTTTTAAATAGTGCTCAAAAGTTTAAATAACTTTATATTGATATGTAAAAAAACAATAAGCCTATGCTTTGTCCTAAATAATGCTTATTTGAAAGATCAATTTTTTCCCTTCACATTGACATTAAAAAGTAGGAATAATGTACGTAATAAAGACAACTTGTTTTAGAGAAATATTTCTTTATTTAAATATAGATTTATGGCATATCATAAGCAAGTCATATTAATCATAACTAAGTTCGTTGGACCCTTAGAAGCTTCGTATGTATAGAGTAGTTCAAAAGGAAAATGAAATCTGTGCACTCTATTAGATTTTATGTTTATATAGCATTTGTTTGAACACTTTTTTTTCAATTTTACTATTACAATCTCAATTGTTGGATGTAGCTATTTCTATCAGACTTAGAAGTTTAAAGATTGTAGAAATGATATGAAAAGCAAATAGAATACTTATAATAGTTAACTTTAATTAGTACTAATATTATAATAGAATTATGCATACCTAAAATTTCAACCTATATGTATATAATAAACATATTACCGTGACCAATTTAATCCAAAAGGGAGATGAAGATGATGCTCCTGCCAAAAAGGCAACTCCAAATGCCATTTCATAAAGGGCAACACAAATCCAAAATACCTATAGAACATTTACAATCAATCAAGTGTTACACAAGAGGGCATAGCCGAATCTTGCAAGATATATTGAATTTAAGAAACATACTTTTTTCTGGCCTAAACGCACTGAGAAAGAATCAATGCCATGTTTCTTATCTCCTTCTATGTCAGGTATATCCTACATAAATCCAATAGAAGGTTTTACATTAATGGACCAAAAGCTTAATATTGGAAAACAAATATATGTCCTGAGAAAATAAAGACGTTACCTTGGATAATGCTAAACCAGTAGAGTAGATACTCAAGAATAACAGAGAAACAATAAATGATCTTGAAAAGACAACTGGCCTCTTGAACACGAACGTCTGAACATTTGTTACATGAATTAGCAAATAAATAATATACGACTCTCATTTCATATTTTTTTCTTTAATTAATAACGGATGATGAAAGGATTGTTATATATAAGATGATTTGGGGAAAATACTTTCAAGTACAAATTCGTAGGCTCTTTATTATTCAAATCAGATAGTTATAACTATTATAGATTATTTTCAATATAAATGCACGTATCAAATTAGAAAAATATAAGCCAATCTACTTCTTTTAACATATTCAAATTGATAACAACTCGTTTAGTCACAATATAAACAAAATAAATAAGTTAAGATTTAAAACTTTAATCATGAACTGATAAGTAAATTGGGCCTATTTGTGTTTTCAACTAATCTTTTAGATTCAAAATTATCTTTAAAGATATCAATTCTAGAAGACATATAACACAAATCATAGAAAAAACAACAATCGAAGTTATTACTAGGAGATAAAGGTAAGATTGAACTTCAACTGACTTAAACAAAGACAAGTCTTATAACCATGAGTCAGGCTTTAGTCTGTACATTTATATAGACTATATTAGAATTTTGTGGATCATATATTAGATCAAGTGATATAGTATAATTAGGCAAAATAAAATAAAGTTTTGGGTTTGTATTTTGACCTTAAATAGATTATGGTAAAGATAATCTATCTAGAATTACAATTGGGTTTCTGAAGCCAAATATAAACCTAACACGTTCAAAGATAAGAGAGAAAACACATGGAGTATGTAACCTTCACACATTAAACGTAAGCATACATGAGAAAAATATGAGTGACCACATAACATTCTCTCATTTCTTTCGTCAATTTGAGAAATTTTTGAATTCAATTTTCTCACTTATCTCTTCTCCAAGTAGACTATCATTTTAGTTATAAATAAGAATGCTTGGTACTAATATTTTTGAACATTAAATGAATATTGATTTGTTGTCAAATTTAAACTTCTATTTTTTTCTTAGGTTTTCTCTGAAATAGTCTTTTTTTTAGATTATAGCTTAGAATAAATATGGAATGAAGATTTGTTGTTATTATTTGAAACACATAAGCTAATACATGGTTATTCAAAACTAAGGATCTATAAAAGGCACTATTAGTTATAGGAGAGAACCTGCATATGAAGGAAATATGTAATTGGAGCTATAAATGCCGCACAAGCAATCGTGATTAATGCTGATAGCACCGGATATCTCTTCCATCGTAAGAAAGGCAGCTAAAGAGTTTTAAAACAGTGTTATCACCATAAAAAAAAAAAAAAAAAAAAAAAAAAAAAAAAAAAAAAAAAAAAAAAAA
>Ga0209489_109465_pt1 | contig 12065 bp, 9 predicted proteins | sample SiratrowhiteBW_FD_187527 | JGI IMG/M metagenome (GOLD analysis project Ga0209489, IMG submission 187527) | Root nodule microbial communities of legume samples collected from California, USA - Siratro white BW (SPAdes) (version 2) | ecosystem: Host-associated > Plants > Roots > Nodule | place: USA... | reverse complement strand
CATCGAGTCATATGTTTGTCGATGCAACTCCACAACAAATGTTATTCCAGGACCAGCTGGTAACGTTGAGGCCGTTTTAGGTAATCGCATCTCCTCCTAACCCCTACCAACACAAGAGTTCCTAAACCGCATTTACGAGGAAAGTCTCAATCGTGATTTCAATACCAAGGAATGGCAGTGGGCGCAAAAGTTTATCGAATTCCATGGTACATCCATACAACCATCGTCATGTCATGCTAACACACTTACTAAATTGTTTGACTGTACATAAAATAATTTGACCTTTTATACAGGATTGCTCAGTGAACAAAATGTTGACCATGTTTCAACATTGACAAGCATTAAAACTATATTGTCATGTGGTGGTACACGCTTGACCTTACTGGCTTGTGTTGTGAAGGCGGTTAAACCAAATGGTCTTGGAGACCTATCAATAACGGTTAAGGTACATCATGTGGGGAATTTGGTAGGTAGACTTAACACAGAATTCAAGATATTTCAACGCTATTTTTTCAATCAATGCAGGACCCAACAGGAACTGCGAAGGCTAGTGTGCACAAGAAAGTTCTCCAACATCCTAAATGTCATCGTGACATTGAAGTTGGATGTGTCTTAATACTAAAAAATGTAATGTTTTACCTAAACCTACTTATGACCAATAGTGTGATCCGTGCTTCAATTGAATAAGTTATTTGATTTTAGGTTGTTGTGTTAAGGCCAAACAAATTGAAGTTGTTCAACACAAACAAATTGAACTTCTACTTAAATATAACACAGCAAAATGTTGTGAAGGTAATTTCATATTCTCATACGTTATTAATATATAAAATAAGGACAATGCTGACCCATCCGAACAACTGCAATCTTGTAAAATGATATGGTTTTTAGGTCTTCAGATGTAATAGTTGTGAGCCCACAGACGAACTGGTGTGTGCTTCAAAGCCAATCGTAATAGAAGAACCATTAATAGGTAAACAACCATCGTATTGTGCCTTGACAGTCTATGCAGAACATTGAACACACATTAACCATAATGTGTATTTGCACATCCAAACATCAGGCAAATGTCAGATGCAGCTCCCACAGCCAATGACGGCTAAGGATAACAATGACATGGGATCTAATTCCATGTGTTTAATGTCGCCATACTATATTTGCATATGTCAATTAATATTTTCGACACCATCATTTGAATTCGATTAAAGTGACAATTTCATTGTTTTTTGCTAAATTAATATATCATGTTTGTGTGCTTTGTTGTTGCGAACATCTGAATACCCAGTGTAAATGACCTGACATCGTAGTGGTTCGCTCAGTTAGTATAAGTCGTTTGTCACGTTCAGATGTGCGACACCTATATTCAACCCCAGCATGTCCAGTAATTCATTCATCTATCTTTGTCTTCTATGTGGTTCGCTCAGTTAGTATAAGTGGTTTGCCACGTTCAGAAGTGCGACACCTATATTCAACCCCTACATGTCCAGTAATTCATTCATCCATCTTTCTCTTCTATGTGGTTCGCTAAGTTAGTATAAGTGGTTTGCCACGTTCAGAAGTGCGACACCTATATTCAACCCCTGCATGTCCAGTCTTTTATTCATCCATCTTAATGTATGTGGTTCGCTCCGTTAGTATAAATGGTTTGTCACGTTCACAAGTGCGACACCTATGTTAAACCCCTGCATGTCCAGTCTTTCATTCATCTATCTTTCTATATCTAGTTCGCTCAGTTAGTATAAGTGGTTTGCCACGTTCAGAAGTGCGACACCTACATTAAACCCCTGTATGTCCACACATTAATCCATCCTTCTCTATGTGGTTCGCTCAGTTAGTATAAGTGATTTGTCACGTTCAGATTTGCGACACCTATATTCAACCCCTGCATGTCCTGTCTTTCATTTATCCATCCTTCTCTATGTGGTTCGCTCAGTTAGTATAAGTGGTTTGTCACGTTCACAAGTGCGACACCTATATTAAACCCCTGCATGTCCACCCATTCATTCATCCTTCTCTATGTGGTTCGCTCAGTTAGTATAAGTGGTTTGTCACGTTCATAAGTCTGACACCTACATTAAACCCCTGCATGTCCACCCATTCATCCATCCTTCTCTATGTGGTTCGCTCAGTTAGTATAAGTGATTTGTCACGTTCAGATGTGCGACACCTATATTCAACCCCTGCATGTCCAGTCTTTCATTCATCCATCTTTCTGTATATGGTTCGCTTCGTTAGTATAAGTAGTTTGTCACGTTCACAAGTGCGACATATATGTTAAACCCCTGCATGTCCAGTCTTTCATTCATCCATCTTTCTGTATCTAGTTCGCTCAGTTAGTATAAGTAGTTTGCCACGTTCAGAAGTGCGACACCTACATTAAACCCCAGCATGTCCACCCATTAATCCATCCTTCTCTATATGGTTCGCTCAGTTAGTATAAGTGGTTTGTCACGTTCAGATGTGCGACACCTATATTCAACCCCTGCATGTACAGTCTTTCATTCATCCATCTTTCTGTATATGGTTCACCCCGTTAGTATAAGTGGTTTGTGACGTTCACAAGTGCGACACCTATGTTAAACCCCTGCATGTCTAATCTTTCATTCATCCATCTTTCTGTATCTGGTTCGCTCAGTTAGTATAAGTGGTTTGCCACGTTTAGAAGTTCGACACTTACATTAAACCCCTGCATGTCCACACATTAATCCATCCTTCTCTATGTGGTTCGCTCAGTTAGTATAAGTGGTTTGTCACGTTCAGATTTGCGACACCTATATTCAACCCCTGCATGTCCTGTCTTTCATTTATCCATCCTTCTCTATGTGGTTTGCTCAGTTAGTATAAGTGGTTTGTCACATTCAGAAGTGCGATACCTATGTTAAACCCCTGCATGTCCAACCATTCATTCATCCTTCTCTATGTGGTTCGCTTAGTTAGTATAAGTGGTTTGTCACGTTCATAAGTCCGACACCTACATGAAACCCCTGCATGTCCACCCATTCATCCATCCTTCTCTATGTGGTTCACTCAGTTAGTATAAGTGGTTTGTCATGTTCACAAGTCCGACACCTACATTAAACCCCTGCATGTCCACCCATTCATCCATCCTTCTCTATGTGGTTCGCTCAGTTAGTATAAGTGGTTTGTCACGTTCACAAGTCCGACACCTACATTAAACCACTACATGTCCACCTATTCATCCATCCTTCTCTATGTGGTTCGCTCAGTTAGTATAAGTGATTTGTCACGTTCACAACTCCGACACCCATATTAAACCTCTGTCTGTCCATTCATCCACCCTCAGCAAGGTGGTTCGCTATGTAAACGTATGTGGTTCGCTATATAAATGTAAGTGGTTCGTTGGGTACAAGTTTTGGACAGAACTATTTAATTTAGAATATTTCGCAACCAATTCATTATGAACGAACATTATAAGCCAACTAAGTACATCGACCAACGAAATAACAACATTGTTTCCTTTACAATATACACTTGAATTAACTATTAATCTTTGACAGGACATTCGTTCAATGAATGTTATCCTCATGGGTCACCCATCTGCCAACCAACTCTTCCCTGAAATGTTGAATTTCTTTCTGAAAATAACAATAAACACATCAATTTGTACATTAGGTAAATCAACCAACGACATCAATGTCGTAATAAAAGATCAATACAAACCGTTGAGTATTTTGGCATTGATTGGCCGTCAAACCTACAAACACCGTCCCACGTCTCCATGTATTTAATGACTAGTAAACCACAGTCATGGCTGGATATTGTCAACCAACATCAGTCAACACAAATACAATTGCTACACTTATGTAAGAAAAATATTAACCAATTGATTTAAATTTACCAGTTTTGTTGTAAGGGTACGTCATGCTCGATGACTTTTAAGGGAATGGAATTTTTTATTTCAACTTTCTCCACCAATGCAAACAACAACTCAAGGCGGTATGCCTGCCACCATTAACAAACGATTAATAACATATAACATGTCCTAAAAATAGGTCATTTGTCATGTAATCCATTCATCCACAACAAAGAGTTCATGAACTTACCACTGCCTTGTCAATGACCTTGCGACTCTTATTTTTGTGTCCAAGGGAGTCAAGAACATATATCTGTCTGCTGCGACAGTTCGCGGTGTAACACCACCGATGATCTTCATTAACTGATGGGACAAAAATCTACAACAACTAAAACAAATCATACATTTCACCAACTTATTTAATATTCAACAAACTATTGGGTATTGGGGATACCAACTTACAAATTCGGCACGGAGAATATGTTCCAGACGACGGAGCATTCGTCGTGGGAAGAATGATTCATAATCCTTGTACTCCCAAACACGCATTTCTGGTACTTTGATGTTTTCCCTCACTGTCTGTTTCTTGATGTCTTCAATAACCGCAATCTATAGAAAATTAAATTCAACAATACGTCTTACACTGAAATTTTAAAAAAATAACAGTTTAACATACTGTAAAGAACGGATTCAGGCAGATCCATTTAATCACTCTTGAAGTTTTTAATTGTTCATACATTAACATACTGGTCATAAATAACATAACCTGCAAAGATGTTACAATTAAAATACTGGTCAAAAATTAATTGTATAATTTGACCTTACATCAAATTATAAAATGAAGCAAAGAAAATGGCTTTACCATGTTATCCAATTTCGCTCGAGGCTTCAACGACATAAGGTCACCTTTGGTAAGCACATAGCGGTCAATAGCGATAACTTCACTACAAAAACAAAAACATAACATGTTTTAAGAATTTTCAACCGTGGCGATTTCCATTCCTAATAATTTATAAACCAAAATACATAATATCAACACACCGATTGGTATCGTCTTTCTGATATATCACACCCCTATAAATCTTTCCAAAATCAAATACAAGGCTGGAAGGGTCAACGCCAGTCACGGGCATCAAAAGACTGTCATTCCTGTCAGGCATGTCAGCCATGCCAGGGCTTATACTGTCGTGAAGCTTGTTAGCAGCAGTTGTCGTCGGTGGAGTTGACGATTATGGTCTCACAAGCCCTTTGTTCTTTGCACTTAGCAAATGCTCTTGTATGTATCGAAGTCGTTCTTCAGTGGCAGCTATTCGGTGATCATTAGCCGCAAGTTTCTTTGTGGCATGGAGAAGTTCCTGCCACACAGAACCATGGCCATCATCCATGCCCTTCTGACCTGAGCTTAAGGATGCGGAATACTTCAGGGCTTCACACACTATGTCAATTCGCTTTTCCTCATCGGTGAGTGCCCAATCCCAAACAACCTACAAAAACATTACATGATTGTCGCCAATAATAACATAATTTACAAATAACATACGAAATGATCAAACTGTAAACAATACTTGGTTATTTAGGAGTGCAGATTTAATTTTTGAGGTCCTCATTATAATAGCAGGCCATTTAATCATCCGTGGGAAGGAAGAAGTAGATCTCATTCCCAGGTATTGTACTGCCCACAACTGTTGCATACAATGCTTTCTTCAAACAAACATACTATAAGAAAATAATTATACTATATGCAGACAAACATACAGACCACAACTTCCAATATCATACGCCAAAACAATTTTACTCACCTGCAGTAATGCGACGCATCCAGACACTTACATGGCAACATTGTTTTTCTGGTGATTGTACAGCTCAGATGCCCGGTTTAAACTCTGAACTAGAAAACCATAAACAGCTGCCCCCCAATTGTATTCATCTAAACAGGCAAAAGGAACTGTAGTAATGGTCCTAGAAGAGCGAGGGAAATAAAAAGTACAAAACGCAAGAAATATGTACAGTCTGCAAAAGTCATCAACATTTTCTTCTCTATTTACTGTTATGTCTCTGAGTTTGGCTAGAATAGTATTTACAGTAATATCGTTGTCATGAAATAATTTGTTAACCACATCTGGAGCACAGTGTTCAAAGTTAACTTCCTCACCTACTACCCCCAACCCCAAGTATAAGCATACATCGAACACGGAAAATGGGACTAAATATTCCCTAAACCGAAAACAAAGATCTATACTGGACCACCTACTGACCAATTCCCTAACAACAACATTCAAAATCTGAAGTGGCTCTTCCAAGCACAACAGCCACTTGAAAGGAGTAGTCTCCAACTTCTGCCTCTCGAATGGAGACATCTCATGATTAATTTGGACAATGACATCAGTTTGCAACCTGTGCCTCACTCTAAGCTGCAATTGGAAGAAAATAAAACAAACAAGTCACAACCTTTTTAGGAACTACACATTTAAAAATCAAATCTGATTCAATCACTTACCTTGGTAGCAGATACCTTTTGAAGCCATGTATTTACCAAATCTAGGATTTCCGGTAGATACTTTTCTACACAAGTATTTATTCAAAACAAACTAATATCAAACAAAATAATCCCATTAGTCACATATGTAAACCACAATCAACAAAACCAAAAACCTTAAATATGGTGTTCAACTTTATGGTTCGCTCAGTATCACTTTTGAATACACAAATGCCCCAGTGATGGAACCACTAAAGTGTGTGTAGTTTTGGAACACCCACATATGTCTGAGGGGTGAAAACACTAAGTGGTTAGCTCAGTTCAAAAAAGTGGTTCGTTGTGTGTAGTTTTGGAACACACACACATGTCTTAGTGGTGAAAACACTAAGTGGTTAGCTCAGATCAAATAAGTTGTTCGTTGTGTGTAATTTTGGAACACCCACACATGTCTGAGGGGTGAAAACACTAAGTGGTTAGCTCAGTTCAAATAAGTGGTTCGCTATGTGTAGTTTTGGAACACACACATGTGTTTGAGGGGTGAAAACACTAACTGGTTAGCTCAGTTCGCATAAGTGGTTCGCTGTGTGTAATTTTGGAACATCCACACGTGTCTGAGGGGTGAAAACACTAAGTGGTTAGCCCAGTTCACCTAAGTGGTTCGTTGTCTGTAATTTTAGAACACACATGTGTCTTAGGGGTGAAAACACTAAGTGGTTACCTCAGTTCAGATAAGTGGTTCACTGTGTATAGTTTTGGAACACACACGTGTCTGAGGGGTGAAAACACTAAGTGGTTAGCTTAGTTCGAATAAGTGGTTCGCTGTGTGTAATTTTGGAACACCCACATGTGTCTGAGGGGTGAAAACACTAAGTGGTTAGCTCAGTTCGAATAAGTGGTTCGCTGTGTGTAGTTTTGGAACACACACACGTGTCTGAGGGGTGAAAACACTAAGTGGTTAGCTCAGTTCATATAAGTGGTTCGCTGCGTGTAGTTTTGGAACACCCACATGTGTTTCAGGGGTGAAAACACTAAGTGGTTAGCTCAGTTCGAATAACTGGTTCACTGTGTGTAGTTTTGGAACACACACGTGTCTTAGGGGTGAAAACACTAAGTAGTTAGCTCAGTTCAAATAAGTGGTTTGCTGTGTGTAATTTTGGAACACCCACATGTGTTTGAGGGGTGAAAACACTAAGTGGTTAGCCAGTTCAAATAAGTGGTTCGCTATGTGTAGTTTTGGAACACACACACGTGTCTGAGGGGTGAAAACAATAATTGGTTAGCTCAGTTCAAATAAGTGGTTCGTTGTGTGTAATTTTGGAACACCCACATGTGTTTGAGGGAAACACTAAGTGGTTAGCTCAGGTTGAATAAGTGGTTCGCTGTGTGTAATTTTGGAACACCCACATGTGTCTGAGGGGTGAAAACACTAAGTGGTTAGCTTAGTTCGAATAAGTGGTTCGCTGTGTGTAGTTTTGGAACACACACACGTGTCTGAGGGGTGAAAACACTAAGGGGTTAGCTTAGTTCGAATAAGTGGTTCGTTGTGTGTAATTTTGGAACACCCACATGTGTCTGAGGGGTGAAAACACTAAGTGGTTAGCTCAGTTCAAATAAGTGGTTCGTTGTGTGTACTTTTGCAACACACACACGTGTCTGAGGGGTGAAAACACTAATTGGTTAGCTCAGTTCGAATACGTGGTTCGTTGTGTGTAATTTTGGAACACCCACATGTGTCTGAGGGGTGAATACACTAAGTGGTTAGCTCAGTTCACCTAAGTGGTTCGCTGTGTGTAGTTTTGGAACACACACGTGTCTTAGGGGTGAAAACACTAAGTGGTTAGCTCAGTTCAAATAAGTGGTTCGATGTGTGTAGTTTTGGAACACACACGTGTTTGAGGGGTGAAAATACTAAGTGGTTAGCTCAGTTCAAATAAGTAGTTCGTTGTGTGTAGTTTTAGAACACACACATGTCTCAGGGGTGAAAACACTAAGTGGTTAGCCCAGTTCACCTAAGTGGTTCGCTGTGCTCACCTAAGTGGTTTGTTTAGTAATTTTGAATAAATGTACCACAGAATAAAACTAGGAACAGAAAACCCACCACGAAGTGATCTTTCTGTTAGAAGGATGCCATTGCCGTCGGTAAAGGAAGAAAACATGGAAACCAGAAACCCAGAACACAGCAACAAACCATTTTTCCGCATACATGCATAACCACCAAGCATAAAGAATGCACATAAACGACTTCTACAACAAGGCACAGATGCAAACCAACAACCAAAAAGCACACCAATATATGATTCTTCAACATAAAAAAGACAACACATTACACCAGTAACCATAAAAAGCACACGAAGAAACGATTATTAAACATGAACGAAGCACTCATACAAAAACCACCAACAATGTTTCATACCAACAACCGATGAGAGTACACCAACGTGACGGTGGATTGGTGGCCGGAAAACGAAGGCGACGGTGGAAAAGGAACGCGACGGTGGCAAAACGAAGGCGACAATGGCAAAAGGAACGTGAATCTTGTTGTTTCCTCTGTTCTCTCTCCTTCAGAGCAAGCGGGGGTAATGAGTGCAATGAGAAATGAGATCTATTTTTCCCTCTCAAATTGCCCTGCATTTTCATATGGCAAATGACAAAAACAACCCTTTGCAAAAAGACAAAGATAAACCACGTAAGCCAAAACCATTCGCGTTTTCTCTTTCATTGCCACGTGAGACAGCACTGCCACGTTGGAGTGTCAAACGGAAGTAAGAGAAAAACCAGTGTCAAAGTAACATTTTCCAATGAAATAATAGCACGGAAAGGCCATTTTCAAATTCTATATATTCTTTTATTAAATAATGTGTATGACTCACAAGTTATTTTTCCACCAAAGTGGTTAATTTTTTAATTCATTTGTAAAAATTTATGGATTCGGAAGTAATGATAAATATATACAACTTTTAATGAATTTCAAATTAATAAATTTTAATTATTTATATAAATAATTTTTTTATGGATTAAATTTAATTAAATTGTGTTTTAAAATATTATCTATGATATTATAACAATAAAAAATGTAAAGTATATGTTTTTTTTGGCAAAAAGATTTTGTAAGGAAAAAACTTTTTTTGTTAGGAAATTTTAGCATATAACCGTGTTTATTCCGTAATTAAATAGAATTGACTAAAAATAAAGTTTTCACATGAAAGGAAAATTATTTATATTGTATTTAAAAAAAACTTTGTTATTATTATTTGAGAATCACAAGTTTCTTTTTTTAGTATTCTTTTAATTTATAATGAATAAATAAATGTTTTATGAGAAAAATGACTAACAACACTATTTTAATATATTTTTTAACATGCATTATTATTTTTAAAAATTTGTTAAAACAATAAAATTAAGAGATATGGTTATTAAATATAATACAAACTTTATCACATGTTGAATAGGCTGCAACGGTAGGAATATGCTTCAAAAATCTAACTACTTTGAACAAGTTTAAGGTTTAGGTAAAAACTAATCTTGAAATGACTAGAAATTTTGATTATGGTAAAAAAGGTGCCTGTATCTATGTTCATGCCAAATTTGGAATTCTGAGAATTAGAAGAAGGATTTCGAGGAATCATGATGGAAGATGGCTCAAAGTTCATTGGTTGAATTTGATTATGATGTATCGTGATTGATTGTTGCATATTATTTCTCTGAAGCATGGCCGAATTCTCAACTGGTACTGTATCAGATAAAGAGAGTAATCTATACATAGAAGCATCATTTAGAACATCTTGAGCTTCTGTGGATGGTGGAAAATTCTCAGTAATGATAGTGTTAGGAAAGTCTAGAAAAGGAGGATAAGGTGCCAAAGCTTGCTCTACATGGAAATCTGTCGGTAAGGTAGGAGGCAAGTGGATTGCACAAGTCATTGGTTCTGTGTTCAAAGAAACAGAAGTTGGATTTCCAGAAATTATAATGGAAGATGGGTCAAAGTTCGTTGGTTGAATTTGATTATGATATACCGTGGCTGACTGCTGCATATTATTTCTCTGAACTGTCGTCGGATTCTCAACTGGTAATGTATCATATGAAGAGAGTAATCTATATATAGAAGCATCATCTAGAGCAATTAGAGCTTCCGTGGACATTGAAAATTTCTCGGTAATGGCAGTGCTAGGAATGTTTTGAAAAGGAGTATCGTGTGCCAAAGCATGCTCTGCATGAAAATTTGTTGGTATAGTAGGAGGCAAGTGAATTTCATAGGTCATTGGTTCTATGTTCGGTGAAACCAATGACATTTCATTTTGTGTTTCTGCCTGAAAATTATCAGTGAATTGTATATTTGAATTTAATTGTTCCTCTATATTTTGTACCATGTTATTTATAATACCAGGATGAAAATTTGTCAATATAGCAGCAGGCAAGTTGTCTTTTGTGTCCCCAGAAACCAATAACATCTCCTTCAGTTGTCGTTGTTGTATCTGTTTACTGTACTTCTGCCAATCAAAATTTTAGTCCACATTAACAATAATGTTAATTAATACACAACCAATATCACTACGAAATATTGTTGACAAATTACATTTAGTTTCTAATGGATAAACACTAAATAATGATAAAGAGTGGAGTATGAAAAAATGAGTGGCAATGAAATATAACAAAAAAAGATGTACATAGAAAGCAAACCTGCAAATGACTAGCAACATGTCCTCTTTCCAAACCAGGGATTTTCATGACTTCAAGAATTTTCCTAAGCGTGACATCTATAAAAGAAAATAATCAAGAAAAGTAACAATACAAACAAAGAAATATAGATACGGACAAATAAAGAAAAATAAACCATGAAGAATCATACTTTCAATTCCAACTTCTTCAATAGCTTTAACAAATGCATCATGCAGTTCTGGTGACCATACTACACGATTCTTCCTTATAGAGGATGGATTACTATTCTATGATTCCCCAACATTATGATCAACTTTTCTAAAATTGTCATTGCTCGTATGAGCCATAGATAAGCCAAATTCATACTTGTTACTTATCTCTCTTATTTTATCAGGACCTTTCTGCATCTCATCTTCACTTATGTATTTCTTAAATGCATGTGTCCACATCCTTTCAAACTGATTATCATACAAAGGTTTAGTCCAATAATCACAAGCTCCAAGTGTAAGAGCCTTCATTTTGGAAGGCCTACGATTATCCATAGACATCACTGCAAATTATTCTTCTATGAGTAAAAGAATTCAAAACTTGAAAACTCAGTTAAAATATATAATTACATACTGAAAAGAGGAACATTAATTTGTTCTTCGTGGAGAAATTGTAGGAATTCATAACCATCCATGATTGGCATATGAAGCTCTATGAGTATCAAATCAATATGCATTTTACTTCGCCATTTAACATCAACAACAGATAGAGATTCAGAATATGCTATAACTGCACAAATGTAAACCATCATCGACATAAATGAATCTTTATCTTATGAAATAATTGTTACTAAAATAATATGTATATATCTAACCTTGACTACCATTGATTGCACTTTTTCTTAATGAAGTCGAGAACTTCTAAGTTAGTGTCAATAGCAAGGACACATGGGATAGATTGGCATTCATCAAGTTCGGCCATGCTTCTGCTGTGTGATGGAGAAGGAAAAAGGAAGTGAAAGAAAGAAATATAAGGATTGGTTTATTAACTTAAATCTTATCTTCATTAAAATTCAAAATCAAATGTCAAATTCTATCTTTATAAAAAAATCAAATCTATCTTTATAAAAAGATC
>Ga0209489_109459_pt1 | contig 12076 bp, 3 predicted proteins | sample SiratrowhiteBW_FD_187527 | JGI IMG/M metagenome (GOLD analysis project Ga0209489, IMG submission 187527) | Root nodule microbial communities of legume samples collected from California, USA - Siratro white BW (SPAdes) (version 2) | ecosystem: Host-associated > Plants > Roots > Nodule | place: USA... | reverse complement strand
TCTGAGTCTTTTATTCTAGGGTTCTATTTGAAAGTAAATAACTAAAATAAGTTACTAGCTTCCCTTACCTGATGAAGATCTCTACAACAATTCTCCACCCGATAAAGATGCTAATCTCAAAATCTAAGGATCTAGAAAAAGTTATCAGAACAAAACCAAATTTTAGTATAATCTTAATTAAGTTGAGAGAAATACTTTTCTCAACTGTCCCTACTAAGATTGATGACAAAAACCTAAGGAAAAACGGAGATTAAGGGATCTTTAGAGCAAATACGAACTTACTCTGTTTGAGATTCTGATCGGTTAGAAATGATTCTTAACTCCTTAGCTACTGCAGGGTATATTTAGATTTTAAAACAGATGATGTATGGATAGAGAAAAACTAGAGAGAAGGAAAAAAAAATTTTGAGAAAGCGAGAGAGACACATATAAAGAGTCTGGAGGTGCAGGGCGTCACAAAAATCATGTTTGATAACTATCGTGTTTATCACGACTTAAAAAACATTATACTTACCAAGCACAGTTTCACTATATAAAAGAAAATAGTATGTTGTGTTCTAAAAGATAAAAGAGTTAAAATCGTACTAAAAAATCGAAATTTGTGCTTGTAAAGTAGATCTTGCTCGAGACAAAAAAAAAAAATAAAAACACTAGTCATCCAATCTAATAATTTTTTAAAATTTGCTAATATGATAATCTTTCAGAAAAATTACATCAAAATGCAAAATTTTCCTAGATAAACACTTTTAACCTTTTGTTCTATTGGTCCTTTTTCTTAAGACATCAGTTAATTTTCGTTGCCGATATATTCATTTTGGAGATTTCCAATATCACAAGATGACACTTTTGGCCATTTGCTTAATGTTATTATTACAAATGTAACACTTTAAAAATTTTATTTTATAGCATTTCTTATTTAATTTTAATAATTTCATTCAATTTTAGTAAAAATATTTATTTATTTATTTTTACTTATGAATCGTTTTGTAATATGAAATCATATTTTCTATGTCTATAATATTTTTTACTAAAGTTAAATAAAAAATAATATAAAATTCTTGGTTGTTAGAACACAATTAAATACTTTGTTTCATCTTACCACTATTTAAAAGTTTTTTTTCTACTGTATAGATTACAATTTTCTTTTGCTTATAATTGTTTATTTTTGACTATGTTCCCTAGAAAACTTTCTAGTCATTTAAATCACAAAAGAAAGAAACAATAAAATAATACGGAACAAGGACGCTGGTGAAAACTTTTCGGTCAAACAGACCACAACTTTGATTGAGAATGATCAAAATTTTTACAAACCTTTTTTCAAAATAGCAAAGTTTTATTTTTCTTTGTCCAAATAATATACTGAACCAAATAATTATCATAATTATTCAAACAGGACAGATTACTATAAGAGTTAAAAATTTGATTTCCAGATTCCGAATTTTGAATGTGATTTAATATATTTTCTTAAAAAACCCAGTTCAGAAAATTTCATTCTCGGATAACCGAATTCTGACCAGAATTTTATCTTTTGTTTTATTTAAAAATGAGTGAAAAAAATTATAATTTGGAATTGTAAAAAGTAATTATTTTACAAAAGTTGGTTTGAAAAATATTTTTAAAAAATATTTATTTAGAAAAATAATTATAAAATATAATAATTTAGAAAAATAATTATTTGAAGAAATAATTATTTAAAAAATATATTTTAAGCAATAATTATTTAGAAAAATTTATAAATAAGAAAAATTGTGTGTTGGTAATCCAATAATTTTATATTGTTTAGGAGTAGAGGTTAAAGATAATTTAAATACACTTTCCTCCATTAATCCTGTTATGTACCTTTTAAGAATAGAACCGTGATGGAGTTCCAATTTCAAAACAAACAATGCCTTAGATATGATGACGCTAGTGATATTATTTTAATCGACTTCAGGTCGAAATATTTGTGTACTACCCAATACTGAAATATAATAAGATAATATTATCCGATCAAAAAGATATAGTACTAAATAAATATTATTCGCTTGAAAAGATAAGGGTATAATAAGTTAAAGATCCAAAATAACTTGGATGGGATATAAAACTGATTTTGTTACAAGCTGAACAGGTAATAACTTGGAATTGGTAACCTAAACTCAAAAGCATATGAATACAACATTATTCTTGAGGGAGTACTCACTTAGTCTCATCTCTATAAATATTCATCCAATACTTCTCTAAGTTCTTACTAACTTGAGTATTGGAAAATTCTTTTCCAAGTAGATTTTTACTCAGTATTTCATCATCAAAGCTCAGCAACCATTGTCAAAGAGGATTTAACTCAGTCTTGGAAAATTTTTTCCAAGTAGATTTTCACTAAGTATTTCATCATCAAAGCTCAACAACCATTGTCAAAGAGGATTTAACTCAGTCAAAGCTCATTTCACGCAAAGTCATATTCTTAAATAGAAAGAGTTATGTCATGACTATAACTTATAGCTTTTAGTCTAGTGATAAACTCTCAATCCAACAATTTATATCAAAATCAAAGACACAAGTTCGACTCCTAGCGAGACAATTGTTTAGGTAAAGAATGTTGTAGGATGCATAATTATCTTGTGACGTATGCCATGTAGGCTGAGTCACAATTGAAGATTTTAATTCCTAGTGAAACAATTGTTAAGAGGGATATTGTTACAAGTGATACCGTTAAAATGTTAAAATAAAGGGGCTGAGTTCAAGAAAGGGGTGGTGAATTGAATTATCATTGATTTTGCAAAAGTTTAGAATGAAACTTTATTAGTTCAAGTAATTTTAGGATTCAATTACTTTGAAAAAATCTTTCAAAACCAAGAACTGACAAGAATAAATTTGATTCACTAAAACAACAATAAAAAGAGATTAAAAAAAACTACTCAATAAATTTATCCTTATTTACCCTTTCTCAGAACTGCACTCAGTGTCCTAGCTACACTATGATAATATTATTACAAACACACATCCTATACAAACAATAGAAGAAACTATATTTATATATTTTTATTTAAATCTATGAAATTGGAATTATTTTTAATTATTTTTTCAAAACTTATACCTTACGGTGCAATTTATTTAAATTTTGTTGCTTAGAGATGCTAAATTTATTTGTACTTTAAAATAATTTTTTATCTAAATTTATATCTTAAATAATTGTTTTTAAATAATCTTATTTAAAATTTAAAAAATAAGTGGAGATATTTTTTAATGAATAGCCAATAGTGGAACCGATAAGAATACAAATTCTTTTAAAGGAGACCACCACAAATATATAACCATAGCCTATCCAGTTTTAAAAGTAATCTTAATATATAAAATGCAAAAAAAAAAAAAAAAAAAAAAAAAAAAAAAATCAGAGAAGAATACAAGGCCACAATTGGGTTTTCATTTGCCTTACTTGGGAAGGGAACATAGTTTAGTAATGAACAAGATGGATAAATATGCCACTATGGTGCCGCATTCTTTTTCAGTTCCAGACAGCAGTGCAGAAAACCTAAACTAATTATCATAATAAATTAATTCTTAGGACCTGACACAACGACAATATCATAATGATGTTCTTAAAAAATTAGTCCAAATCTAAGCCTCAGAATCCACACTATAACTTTTAACCAGTAAGGATTAATAATGTATTATTTAGAATTATTGTAACACTTAAAGATATCACATTATTTAAGAGTTGAAAATAATTTATAGTATTATGTTTAATTTCTTAACGCGTTTTTGAAAAAAAATAGTTATAAAGAAATCATTATATTCTAAAATTTATAATACTTATTAACTCCAATGATATTATATTAAAGTTTTAAGATGGAAATATTGATCTCACATTTAGAAAAAGGTGAGCTTAGTTAGACAATTTTAATTCATGTAATCGACTAGGCTATCTAACAGAATCTATTATATTACATGAAATCGTACTTTTGTTTTTTGTAAAATCAGCTGCACAGTTCATTATGGCGGTTTCCAATTTTCCGTTTCTTTACATACTTATATATAATATAAATAAAATATTATAATAAAGATAAATGAAAAAATATCAATAACAAAATAAATGTATAATATTAATAATAAAGATAAGTAATAAAAAATGTATTATTAGAAACAAATAATAATATAAATAATAAAATGTCTATTTTTTGTTTTTTAAACCTTATAATCTTTAAAAAATTACTGCATTCTATTTCAAGGAAATAACTTTTATTTCTATTTTATTTTTCAAATCTTTTTTCTTTTCCACTTATTATCTCATGCGTTCCAATAGTTTAACTATTACAGTTTAAATTATTTAATGAATAGAATTTATTACATTTAGTGTTATATATATTACACACTTTCTATCTTTTCAATATAAAACAATTATTGTTTTTTCAAGGTGAGATGATCTTATAAGACTATATTTTTATCTTTTTTTAATCTATTTATCCGATTGGGATTTTTTTTTATACGGGATGGTATGCTTCCAAAACACTCTCGCACTTAGAGAGAAAGATACCTTTGAGACTTTAGTCGGAACTTTAAAATAGGAAATTGAATGGGTAATTAATAAACATTACCTACATTGAACTTAATCTAAATGTAGCCTCTTAATATATCTTAATATACCTCGATTAGGTGTTATAATTGAGTTATCATGTTATTAGTAGTATGATATTATAGACAAAATATAATTATGTAAGTAAGTTTTTGAACTCCTATCTTAATATTTTGTTTGGAAAATCTCACTCACTACACAAGTTCAACGCAGTCCAGGAGGAAGGAGTTCATGTGTAATTCCTGTAATTTCATAGGCAAGAAGCGCATCAATGAGTTTTCGTATCTCGACAGTAGGGACCGAACTTCAAGCAATAGGGATCACCACTAAAGCAACTAAATGTGAATGCAAGGAAAAAAAAATGCAAAAGAGAAGATGAATGACAAAAGTAATGAAAATACTAGGTTAATAAGTTGCCCGCATGCTCTATTTTTTTCAATTTTGTTTTGAAATCATAGCAATCTACATCAATTGCTTTTGACAACTAATGTAATATCACTTTCTAAATCGATTATTTGTGCCGATGTAAAAGGTGGATTATTCCATCAGTTAAAATACAACTGATGTAATATTTCATCTTTTATTTATAAAACTGCCACCGCATTTTTGTTTACAACAGTTTGCTTCTAATTCACGTTGTATCCTATTGGTGTATCATCTTTTTTCTACTAGTGCTCTTATGCGTTACTAAGGTGTCTAATTACAACTATCCACTACATATCACCCTCATATAGATTATCAATCTGAGGTGGCAAATAAATACTTAGAAACATACGGATGGTAAATATATGTTTAGAAACATACTTGAGATCTATGTGTTCTGACACCCAACTACAACGTTCTAAGTGGTTGCTACTAGCTTAATAGTAGTACAATACAACCTTTCACACTTCCATTCAGGCTACTATGATACATATGAGGATGGGGATGTTGTCGAGGAAGAAAGAGGGGAAGAGCATCAAGGAGTTAAAACAAGGAGCATGATTAAAAGAGGAAAAGAAGAACAAGTAAAGAAGATTTTTGATGAAAGATTAACGAGAGGAAGACTTAAAGCTTTGGAAGAAGAAATTATAAGAATAAATTGTAGAAAATAAAAGAACTTGAGAGAAGTGCAAATTGGAGAGTAAGAACTTGAGAGAGTTTTTGAAGGTTTAAGTTGGCACTTACTTAAGTCATTTTTTACTCTTTAAGTTTCAAACTCATTCATTGAATTTAGTTCATTAGTGTGTCGCCCATGTAATAATTGCATTCATGTCTTTTAATAGCTGCCTATTGCATTCTTTAATGTACATGCATCCTTGTCATCCTAGAGTAATCATTACATTCATATACCCTAAAAACTACCAGTATATCTCCCTGATTTCAAGTGATTAGTTTATCTTAAACATAATTAAGTAGAATTAACTTTGATTAGCATTTTTTTTGTCTTTTGGAGCCCCTCCTAGACCACACCCTCATGCTATAAATAGATGTGCTCTTCTTTATAAATTCACAAGTTGAATGAAATAGAAACTCATTTGTGAGATTTGTGAGAGCTTGAGTTGTATCTCCACTTTTCTTTTATTCTTATCTTGAGAAGTTTTCTCAAGTGGCATATCCTCCTTCATTCATCCTTGAAGGTGGAGTGTTCATCTCATCTTCTACCTTAATTCATTTTATGTTTTCTTTTCTTATTGTTTCTTGTTTTTTATACTTGTTTCTTCTATTGTTTTATAATTTTCGAATGGTTTCTCATCAATGGCTTTTTGTGCTGCACCTACTCTTGTCTTTCATGGAGAATGCAAAAAACAACTCCTCTTAGGTCAAAGATTCAATCATAATGCCTAGCCACCTTTTACGTACCTTCCCTATTTAGGTGGTCAATCTAAAGTTTACAAGATGGATATGATCTTAGGTAAAAGGAAACGAATGGAGAATGTGCTAAAATTTCACTTGAGAATAGAACATGATAGGACAAAACAGATGGGTAACAAGCATATGATGAGTGATAGATAATTGATGGAAGGAGAATTGGTTTATTTAAAGTTAGAATCATATAGACTAACTTTAGTACCAAACAAGAGCAATCAGAAATTGAGTATATTTTGGGCCTTTCCAATTGTCAACAAAGTGGGAACATAAGCTTGCAAACTACTTATCCCAAGAAATTTTAAACCACATAATGTGTTTATGTGTCTCAATTAAAATATATATATATATATATATATATATATATATATATATATATATATATATATATATATATATAAGGGCTACTCATGTGCCTAGCAAAATTACAAAGGTTACTCCAACAACACAACTACAGACTATCTTAGGTTTTAGTTTAAATATGTAGACCTAGAATTTTTTCAACAACATTTTTTGACATAATAAAAATAAGATATATATAACTTATAAGTCCCCGTAAATATTATATTTAAAGATACATTTACAACTAATTTTTTTTTACCAACTTATAAGTATTTGGCGACCTGAAAACCTACCAATGAATAATTAAATCATTCACTTATGTTTATCTTTGAAATCTTAATGTTTGACAAAATTTGTTTGCATGACTTAAGTAAGTCAAATTTACTTAAATTTAGAAGAAAAGAAAACTTTAAATAAAAGCTAAAAATACAAGAAGATAACAAAGTTGCATTCTCTAAAAGTCATAGGTGCGGATATTTTCACTAAAAAAGACAAGTATAGAGCACAAATGGAAACACACATAGAAGAAGGAACCTAAATTTCTAACCGCCACTCCATTCTTCACCTTAAGTTTCTAACTATGCATATTAACCATGCTTGTGTCATGCTTACCATTTAAAATTGTATTTATAGGTTATGGATATCACAGGAGGAATAATGTGAATCACAACAAGACTTTCACTAAGTCATAACAAGAACATATTATCATAAAACGTTACTCATTTAGTCATTTAAGAACATGACTTTATCGTGACTTTTATTGACCCTACATCAATATTAAGCTTCCAAACCAAAGACTAAAAATTACCCACAATGCAATTAAGTTTATGAACTTTGCTTTTTGACAACCAATAATCTTAACCTAAATCAAACACATTATAAAGTCACCAACAATGGACAAACTTAACCTAAACCCTAAACCTAAACCACGTAACAATTCCAAAAACAAACACTTCAAAATCAACAATGCGCTACACTTTTAGAATACTACTACACTAGTGTCGTTCTCATTAATGTTAATCTATTACTCCCAATATCATTGGCTAAACTCACTCTATTTTTATTAAAAAATTATTTCTTAATATCAAGTTCAGTCGATACACACATTTCTTAAATTTAATTTATATTTATTTACTTTTAAATTGACTAAATGGACAATAAAATATTATTATTTAAACATCAAAATTTATTAAAGTCTATTTTAAAATCACTTATACAAATTCTAATTATTTATACTTACTTTTTATTTTATCTTAAAGCATGATTGGTCATGGTTAAAGTTAGTTTAATCGACATAAATTTTAAAAATTTAAAATTTAATTATAATAACTGTAATATAATTTTATAGTATTGATTTAATTAACTCTAAAAATATCTATTTATACTGTACTTTGCAGCTTATTCCTAACATTCTTATAGCGTAATTATACTTATGCTTTGATTTAGTAGAAAGAGATAGATGTTTTCATTTACTAGAAAGATTTAGTAGAAAAAGATAGGTGCTTTCATTTAGTAGGAAAATAGGTACCATAAAATTGAGTTAATAAGGGAGAAATAAGTGAAATGAATTAAATTACAGATATTTAGTTGAAAATAAATAAAATAAATGAATAAAAATAGATAAAAATAATACAATGACATTTTAAATTTTATTTCTTCTTCTTCTTCTCTCACCAAATATACTTCTATCCTCCTACTTCCTTTTCCTCCTCGAAATCAAATGAAACTTAAATCAAATTCAGTATGTATTTTTAAACAAATTTTGGAACATTAAAATAAAGAATTATTTCTCACGAGGTTTGCGGCAGAAATGTCATTAAACAACTATATTATATAAATATGGTGTTTGCTCAAATGTTATGATTGTTTTTTTAGAAAAGAGATTAAAAAAATAATGAAAAGAATAATTTGAAGATTACAAGTTTTGTTTAGTTTTAAAGAGAAAAATGAAGAAAATAAAAATATAATAAAATTAAAAAGTTAGTATGAAATAAAATTGAGAGTTTAACTGTTTGATAAATAAGAAATATAGATAAATCATCTTCAAAATGATTGATTTAATAAGAAATAGGAAAAGTATATATAAAAGTAAAAAACATAAATAAGAAATTATAAATAATATAAGCTAGTTACGCACCAGTGTCTTAATTTTTCCTCTTCTTTGTCCCTAAACATATTTCCTCCACTCAAACAAGTCATAGGTTTTTTTCAAAAGTTTAAATGTTTTCAAAAGAAAAAATAAAGTGGAAGTGCAATATAGTAATTTTCAATATAGGAGTCAGGAAGATTCCTTGGTCAAAACCATAAGAAATATTATTGCTTAAAGACTAGTGAGATGTAACCTGAGTAGCCGTGCAAAGCAAGTATTATTATATGCCATTATACCCCAATACATACACTAGGGTACAATGGAAGTAATTAATTAAGAAAAAAGTAGTATAATAAAAAAAAAAATAGAGTGCGTGAGATTAAGGTAACACGTTTGCACGTGTCATGTCAGTGAGTCGGTGCATTGTTTCTCATTAAAAAAACACCTATGCTTCACAGAATTGCAGGACTCTTAAGTATCCCCACCTGCAACACTCACCCATTATCTCACTCGCACACTATCTACATCCAAATTTATGGCATGGTATTTCTTTTTTAATATTTATGAATTTGAATATGTTTCAGCCAGTTTTTGTATAAATATTTTAAAAGTTTGATATTTTTTATTATTATGATACTTTAATTTATTCTATTATCATGAACATTTTCTAATTTAATTTATATTTTTGAAAAATAAGTGAATATAACCTTTTCATTAAATTAATAATAATAAGCAATAACAAGATATATTACAAGAATAATAAATATCATTAATTAAAGTTAATTTATTGACTAAATGAACACATGACACAATCAACAAATTGCATGTGTGGAACCTACCAATTCGCCAATTATTATGAGTTGGGCGCTTTAATTAACTATTCAGCCATAAATGCTTAGCGAAAATTTTCATATACAGTGGATAATCAAATTTCAATTGAAATGAAATTTTTGATAAATCAATGTAATTAGGAGAATTGATGGAAGGAGATAAATTCAAATCCTGGATTATATTAACTTGTAATATACTACTGTAGTTCGTGTTTTATATTTGACAGAAAAATTATATTGATTTGTTTTAATTAAGAATATTCAAAATAATTATACGAAGTTAAAAAAAAATTATCAAAGAAGAAAAATTATAAAATCTATCATAAAAGATAAAAGTAATAAAAAATTATTTTCTTCAAAAATTAATGTATAATTAATAAAAAAATTCAATTTAACACGCAATTAATTACGTATTTCAATTTTACTTCAAAATCAAAATTTTAAAAGTAACTATTTTAAATTTATCATTAAAAGATATTTAAGAATAAGGTTTTTTATGTGAATTTCCTTGTTCTAAAGTAATTTTTATTTTATGTTATAGAATATAAAATTTATAGATAAGAAGTAAAGTATTTAAATAATAAATAAAAATTTAAGATAAGTTTAATTAAGTTGAAATGATTATTTTTCTTATTAATCGTATCAAATTTGATGACAAATTCAAAAAGAAATAAATAAAAAAATTATGAAACCAAACAAGCACTTTGATTGAGAAAAATAATTAATTGAAAATGATCTTTAATTTTCCAAATAGTGTATGTTGTAATCGAATTTTAAAATAAATAAGATTTGCAGGACTGGAAGTAGAGAGATGGTAGAGATATAAGAGAAAACTCTTTTATACGAAGGAGAGAGATATGAAAAATGAAGGTGGTTTTATAATTTTTATTTTACAAATATATCGGTTTTATTTTTAGTCCATAATTATATTTTTTGAAAAGTATAATAATTAAAAATTACATTTCATATAGAATACTGTGCAATTGCTTCATGCACCCCTCAATTTAAATTTGCACATCAAAATGACTATTTTACATTTCTTTAAAGTAACTTCTGGATTATTCTTTTTGTGAAAGTTTCCAAAACACATTGTCTGGAATTCATGAAATAAATTGTGGAATAAATTTTTCAAAAAAAAAAAAAGATTTTCAGAACAAAATTTCCATAATTTTATGAAACAAATGAAATACATTTTAGAATAAGCTTTTTAAAAAAAAATTCTAAAATAAATTTTCTGGAACATATATAATACCTTCTAAAATATAATTTTAGAATGAATTTTCCAAAATAAGCTTTCTGAAATACATGAAAAATGTTTAAAAAAAAACTTTCTAGAACTATATATTTTTTTGTCCTCTTCTTATAACTGCAGTGTGAGCTACTATGATAGCAGTAGCAGTAGAATGGTGGTAGCAACGGTGGTAGGATGCATAGAGAAAGAAGCGAAAAAAAAAATCTAATCAGTTCATCTAATTATGGTAGTGCATGGTTAACAATGGGGTGCAAAAAAGTAATTGCAACTACAATAATATAAAACCCACTTTGATTAAAAAAACAATAGAAGTTTCATATAACAATGGCATGAAACCAATTTACTAAATTATAAATAAAAATAAAAAATAAAATAAAATAATTAATGAAAATAATCATATTTGCTCAATTCTAAAATAAAAAATAATTAATACAAACATTAAATAAAATCTAAACTGAAAGAGTAAAAAAAAAGTATAATTCTCATGTGCCCTTTTAAAAAATTTACAAAGTCAACAAATTACAAATCACTATGGATATAACTTTTCAGGTACTTCTTGTGAGTATAATTTATAGTTAATAATATAAAAAAATAATATATTAAATTATGAATAAATAATATATGCAATAGTATAAAATATTGGTACTCTTAATTTAATATTAAAGTTATATATATATATATATATATATATATATATATATTGAGTTACCATAACTAATGTTTTATTTAGATATTAGTGCACTTATTTTTATTTGAGTTATATTATTTAATAATGAGTAACGTAAAACAATAACTCATTTTTTAATATCTAAATATTTTTTAGGAAAATTTTTATGCATATTTTGTGTTAATAGATTAATATTAGATATTTTTCATATGCTAAATTAATAATTGGAAAAATAATTTAAGAAAATTGAAAAAAAAGGAAAATCAATGAAACTAATAGGAGCTAGAAAAGCCAATTAAAATTTAATATTCTCCTAACAAGTGAAGTTTAAGCTTTTTTAATTAAGTTGATTGAATAAACAACAATTAAGTTTGAGCTATATACATTTTAGAAGTCAAATCCAAATTTTAAAAACAATTTTTTTTTTTTGAATTGGTTTATATTCTTGATAATATATATATATATATATATATATATATATATATATATAAAATTTTTT
>Ga0209489_109458_pt1 | contig 12078 bp, 5 predicted proteins | sample SiratrowhiteBW_FD_187527 | JGI IMG/M metagenome (GOLD analysis project Ga0209489, IMG submission 187527) | Root nodule microbial communities of legume samples collected from California, USA - Siratro white BW (SPAdes) (version 2) | ecosystem: Host-associated > Plants > Roots > Nodule | place: USA... | reverse complement strand
TTTTTTTTTTTTTTTTTTTTTTTTTTTAAGTTTTCGTTCTATTGAAGTGTTCCTAATATATTTTTTTTATTTTCGTCTAAATATCTTATCATTTGATTTTGTCATTAATGGAATAACATATTATTTTCATCTTTTTATCTTTAACTTGATATTCAACTTGTCTTACAACTCTCACCGTCAACTTGTTCACGAAGAAGGAAAAAATAAATTGACCAATGAAGAGATGGAAAATAGAAGAAACAAGTTTATTAGCGACTATAAATCAAAATACAGAAGTAATGATCACATCATCTAATAAAAAAAATAAAAAAATTGAGCACTCACTAGAATAAATTTTTTAGTAAAAATTCAATTAAAATATTTAAATTTATAATATATTTAAACTTAATTAAGCCTAAAAAAAGCAATTCACAAAAATGTTCACTAAAAAAATAAATAAATTTCTTGATAAAAAAGTAGTCATTTAAGAAATTAGTAAATATTCTGTAACAATCTAATTACAAAAAAAAACTTATGTTATGTCTCTTTCTATCTATTCTTTATAGCTCCTCTTTTCTTTTCTTTTTTTCTTCTCTCTCCCTGTCTTTCTCAGGTTGCCCTTTTGTTAGGTGTGTTAATGTGGCTTTTGAAAGGTGTTTTGGTGATGCACACACAGCCACTACACCCAAAGCTACTTCTGCCTTTCTAATGACGACTTTGGGTGGCCATGGTGGTGAAGAATCATGCTAGCTAGGCCACGTCAGGAAAACAAACATGAAGGGTTCTTCCACCACTCATTCTTGGCCACGTACTACTCTAACCCATTTCATTTGGTTCTTTCACTCCACTTTTCTTTTTAAATAATAGTAAATACCTTTATATTCATTGAAGAAAACAAAATTGCAATGATTTTATAGGAGTATCTATTTTTTAATAAATAAATAAATAAAAGTATAAGACAAAGTCAGTATAACTAAATTAAGAAATACAACATCTTTAATATTATGAAATAATTATAAAGTATCTATTATTTTTAATATCTTTAAACATACGTGCAAGACGATAAATAATATTCTACTACTTTTATAAATAAGTTTGATAACAATTAATCCATTACAAATTAAGTTATTTTGAACTTAGATGACATTAGTGTAATATGTGTTATATTGAATTTAAGGATATTCTAAGAATTAAACATGACCTTATGTATACTTATGGCTTCCAACTTGGTAAACAATATTTTTAAGTCTATAAAATTTATAAAAATTAAAAATTTTAATTACCTAAAAAATTGTCTTTAGAGTAAAAGTGGTAAAACTAAAATGAGTTATTTTATTAATAAACTAAAAATACATATTTATAGAAAAAGTTAATAGTCAAGTTTCACTTTCAAAGACCCACTATCTCTTTGAGCTTCTGTTCCTTCTTTTTTTCTCTGTCTTCTCTCTAAACATTTGTTTCTGTCCTTCATCAGATCAACTATCAAAGTCCACCACTAGACTCCTGGCAGCAATTTGAGCAATACTACTCAATCAGAAACTCTGTTAGATTAAGTTCATTTTTATCATTTTTCTCCTCTGAGTCAATTTGAAATCTGTTCAATAGGTTTCTATCGCTCTTGTATGTGTCTTCAGAGACTTCAAGAGGAGTCTCTGTTAGTTCCACATCCTCGTAGTGTAGTCTGATCATTGATAAGATGCTTTGTGGTGCAGGTTAGGGTGCTCCTACTCTTAGGTTTTTGGAGCTCTTTTGAAAGAGTATATGCTCAAATTAGGTAAGGGAAGCTGACTTTGAACATTTTGTCAATACATAATTTAGGTTATGCCTTTGATTCTTGGTAGGATTGAAATTGATTGTTTGATGAATTTTGATGCACAACCTCATTTGAATGTTAAAAACTTAAATTGTTGTGTTGCAGAGTTATGTTTGGTTGGTGATTCATGTTGAAATTTGAAATAGACAAGATTTGTATGGTAATTCATTTAGATTGATGATGGTTGCATAATTTTGATAGTATCTATTTAACTTGTAGGGTAAACTAGCTTATTTTGGATTGAATATGAAATTAACTTGTGTTGATGCTAGTGGGATTTTCTGATACTAGGTGTTTAGCTTGATAATAAATTGAAAGTTGAAGTTGTATTGTGAAACATTGAAGATGAAATTTTGTGAATTGAATGAAATTGGATAAGTTGAGAAATTTGGGGGTAATAAATGATTTCATATGTAGAGATGTTGTTATGTGAAAAATGGGTTATTTGAACATGATTGGTGATGTTGAAGTAGTGAACTAGGTTGAAAAATGCGTTTGGTTTTTCTGCATATTTTGCTCAAGCGACATAATCCCGCTCAAGCAAAACTTAGATATGCTCTCTGGACCATTTTTCGCTCGATTTTCCCCTAAGCGAGAAAAGATTTTCGCTAAAGCGAAAATATTCTCTCTCAAGCGAAAATAACACTGGAATTAGGGTGCTCTGTAAACCATTTTCGCTCAAGCGAGAAGCTTTTCACCCAAGCAAGAAAAGATTTTCCCCAAGCGAAAATAGCACTGGAACTGGGTGCTCTATGGACCATTTTCGCTCAAGCGAGGTGGATTCTCGCTCAAGCGAAGGAGATTCTCACTCAAGCTAGAAATTCACGCTCAAGCTAAACTAATTTTTTTTTTTGTTTTCTATTTTGATTGTTTAATTATTTTGTAATGCAATTATGAATTGAATAGAGTAGATTGATTTATAATTTAAATTGAATGGTATTGATGAATTAGTAATTCTTAATATTTTTAAGATTGAGATTGAAAAGTGAACGAATACATGAGTAGAGATATATGTTTATGATATGATATTGTTGAAATATTGATTGAGATGGTCAAGATCAAGACATAGTATTTTCAAGAAAGAAATACTCGTGTCTTGGTCAATTACGATGTGCATTGTCTAAAGATCTAATCAATAACAATTGATATCCTCACTTTACTAGTAATAGAAATCAAATAGATAATCATTACTAGGTGGTGAATGTCGAAGGAAGTCTGAACTAAGTGACTATAGCTTGAAACATAGTTGTCAAAAAAGTCTCAGGGGGACTAACTTTGTCATTCAAGATTGATGATTCATCGATTTGGAGGTTGTGTGAATTCACAACTTGGAGTTGTATGACAAGTGCATATCTCAGAGGTCTATTCAATGCACGAGTCTTTCGGAAGTAGAGTCAAGTTTGTTTATTTGTGTCAAAGTTGTATAGTTGAAATTATGAATGAAATTGAGTGAAATAAATGATTTTGACATGTGTTATTGAATTATGTAATTAATTGAATTATTTTAAGATTGTTTTAAATCTGTTAGCTTACACTTTCTTGTTTGTATTTGTGTTTTGTTACCTATCTGTGATGATCATGTGTTACACGGGAGTAGATGACATTGTAGAGGAGCTTGTGGGTGATCTTTTGCATTAAGCAGATCATGTCAGAAGGAGTTTAATTTTGAAAAAATTATATATGTTTTTTTTTTGTAAATATGTTTTAAATTTTTAGGTTACTATGATTGTATATTTTGAAGCATACTAAGTATGGATTACTCTAAGATATGCATATTTATGAAGTCTTAACTGTCTTACTAGAAATATCTATTTTGTGAGGTGTTACAAAAATCATAATAACTATTTATGATAACTCTATCTATTCCCATTATATTATGGTTTAACTATAATTTTTAATATCCAGTTTGACATAAAGAGTCAAATATTATTTACATGTTGATTTTGAATATGTTAAAGGAATCACAATGAATTTTTGATATGGTTTATCAAATACAATTTTACATATAAGAAAAATGTTCCAATAATTTGGGGAGAAGATCATGTTATTATATTACTTTTAGACCCATCAAAGAATTAACATCTAAAATTAGTTTCTATGAAATAAAATGCTAGTTAACTAATTATAGGTATACATATTGGTAAATAACTCACTAGTTAGATATCTCGTACAAATCCGTAATTATTTTGAACTTGGAAAGTATTTATAAACACAAGGAATGATTTTAACTTAACCAAAACATCTCGTACACAAGGGTTGAGATGAAAGATGATAGGGAATTTCCTCATTATTAGCGGGAAACATTGACTAGAAGAGCATTGCGACATAAAATTTTGGATTTTTTTTCCTAGATCTTAAGTTTCCATATGTTCTTCCAAAAAGAGGTCACATTGAAAATGTGGATAATAATTCATTTGTAAGTTGAAGTTGTTGTATAAATACCTTGAGAATTTATCTTCCGAACATAACATCATCCTCGAAAAGGTTATGTAATGGTGTTGTAAATGTGTGTTGGTAGTTGCATTTAAATATGCTAATGTACCAACTTTATTGATTCCATAGATCTTTATACTTAGTTGATAGTCAATAGTATAAACATATAAAACCTCATTAGAGAACCTCATTAGAGAAGTTATTTGTACCAAACTAATTTGTGTGCCAAAAATTAGATTAACCCATTCAACCTTGTGAAATTTAACCTCATTTGTTAAGTTGAATAAATAAATTTAAATTTTGGTTAAACTTAATTATTTGAATGAGTTGAATTAAGCTTTAAAATTTTAAACTTATATTTTATTTAGATGTGAGTAGTGATGAGTGCCAAAATTTCTTGTCATTTCATTTAATTTAAGCACTTCATTTACACAATTTAAAATCTTTTTTTGGAATAAAACTATGATCAACTTACAGATTTAAAATGTTTTTATTGAGAGAACTTACTTGGATGCTATGATGAATGTTTACATATTTTAATGCTACAAAGTCAATAATCATTAATTTGCTAATATGAGGAATCTGGTCACTGAGCGAATTAAGAGAAGAAATCAATTCAAAAATTTACTCTTAAAGTTGACCATACACCAATGGTGCTAAGTGAATGGAGGAAGAGTGATCACATACTCAATGAAGCTTAACAAATAAGGATGTGCTCAGAATATGAAGAAACCCTCAAGGTGAGGAAACTTAATTTGTTGAGTAAGGTACAAAGAAGCTGAGCGACAAGAAGAAACTTAATTCATTAAGCAGAACATTTGGATGTTGGGTGTACCTTCAAATGAGAACATAGTTGTTTGGCCTTATAAATAGAAAAAATATTAATTGACAGGTGGTTTGGAGAGAAAGCGAAAATAGAAACACTATTATATCAATTTTTGTTAAACTATGTCATTGTACTTAGTAAAATATCACATGCATTTTGAGTAGCTAAATTGCACTGTGTTGGAATTGAATAATATTGTAATTTCTTTATAGTTCTTAATTCATCTATGAATCTATGTTAAAATTTTCCTTATAGTTTAGTTTTATGCTCAATGCTAGATAGTAGACGAATCTCTGTGCTTGAATCTAGAAATTGAATGCTATTAGAAAATCCACCACAGATTACAATTGTTAGGAATAGAGTTGTGCTTTTGGATGTTATCGTTATGAACCTTAGTGCAAGTATCAAATAACTTTAATCAAGGAATTGATTCAATGTCATTGGATTATTAGATAACCATGATTAAATAATTAACTTGGTTTTGCTATATAGAACAAGAGAAATTGTGATATGATTGTATATGTGAGTAAGAAGTGCATATAGTCAAGCATTATTCAATTTCAACACTTAATCATAATTGATAACTACAACCATTGAATTATAGTTTTATTGACTCAAAACTTGTGACATGTTTGACAATTTCTGCAAGCTTATTACTTTCATGTCTATACAATTCATTGTAAAAAAAAAATTAAGAACTATCACTATATTTCCTAGTTTATGTGGATTCGACAACTTTTTAGTTGTACTACAATTGACTCAACTCACTTATTTAGTAAAAATTTAATAAAGAACCAAAAAGTAAACTTATTTTAAAGTTGAGATTCTATTACTAATATTAGTTATATTTGTGTAAAACATTAACTTATTTTTTAATACATGAATTATTTTATAAAACAAAAAAAAAGTTTAGGCATTAGTATTAAAATCATTTTAAATACTATATTGATAAATTTTATAAATAATTTAAGAAAAATATCATTAAAATAAAATCAACTGTTATAAATTAGTTAAATAAGTTCAGTTTAAGTTTAATATATTTTTAGCAAGTCATGTTTAAATTTCTAGGTTTAGTTTAACATTTTAAACCACACTTTTAAAAATATGGACATTTTAAACCACAATTTTAGAAATATAGATTAAATTGTAAATCACAATTTCATAAATATAGATTAAATTGTGTTTCATGTGACTCTTTAATTAATAGTGGAAGGTGTCATTCTCCCATATATATTGAAATCGTAAAAAAAAAAAAAAAAAAAAAAAAAAAAACCCAAATCCTTACACCAGCTCAACCTAAATGCTAAAATCTAAACCCCAAAATCACTTTTCTCTTATTTTCAAATCCGTCAAACTTTTGATAAATTCTTTTTAATCGATTGGGGAAACCTTTTTAAGTCTAAAATCAAACAAATTATAACTTGGAGCAACTATATTTAAGAAATATCCTAACCAATGTCAATAAAAATAATAATAGTCAACATTAAAAAAATCTTGGTAGACGTTGACAAAATATAGCCTTAAGTAACATCAAACAAGAAGCATTACAGTTGTTTTAAAAAATATTTGAATTGAACCAAATTGACATTGAACTGATTTGAATTGCATAAAAAAGAACTACATTGAATTGTTTTATATATTTAGTTTTTGAAAATTGAATCGCCCCTAATTTGAATTGTTTAAACTAAACTGCACTATAACTTATAATATTGAAAAATACACTTTAAAATAGGATATTGATTGATAACTATTCAAATAATTCATATAAGTCAAATAGTTTAGAATAGTTCAATTTGGCATAGTTTACTCCAATATGTGATATAATTTGAATCAATTCGTTTAAACCATTTTACAAGTAATTCAATTATTTCCAACCACTAGTAAAGTTTAGTACAACTTGGTTCCATTCATGCATTTTCCCAATCCTTATAAACATCATCTATTAATATTTTTTAATTATTAAGTTTTATTTAATATTAAAATTTTTATTTTGTAATAATTGAAATATTCCATTTAAATAAAGAAATTTAAATTATCCTTTTTCAAACAATTTTGTTAAAAATAATCCGTTTAAATGAAAAACAATTAATTTTAATTTCTTTAAAGTTGTGAACATTAGCCTTTATATACAAGTGTGAAATAAATAACAATAGGTCTTTTCTCACTCCCCTTTCCCTTCTTTGTGACATCGGTGGGATAGATTGACTTATGGTTTTGGAATCAATTTATATTCTCTTCTCCCAATTAATCCTTAGAGGGAAGAAAGTTTTGCAAAATACTATTGCTAATTGATAGATTATCATGAAATTGTCATTCTAAGAATAGGCAATGTGATCTTATCCCACACACACTTCCAAGAGTGAGGTTTCACCCCATACCTTTCTAAAGGGGTAAGACTTACCACACAATTTTATTATAATGAAGTGGGTTTGAGAATTGGAACATTATGAAAAGGGTTTGGTCATAGAAAAGGAAAAGCTTGTGAGGCCAACAACCATGCAAGCCACTAATGTGTGTAAAGCAAAAACCATTATTCTAAAGCAAGGCTTTTGGAAGAAGTCTAATAAGAATGAAAGGCTAATGGTAGAAAAATGTTTTAAACTAAAATATGGGTTGCAAAGTGAATCCTCTTTATGCTATGCTTACAAAGACAACATAAAAAGAGGGTAATTGCAACCTTCAACAAACATGAAAGGATATGCTTAGAGACTATACATTCTTTTGTGTAATGTTTAGTGTTAGATAAGAGTGTAGTAACATTGGAAATTTAGCATCCAAGGTGAGATTACTTTACATGCAAAACAAAACAAAACAAAGTTATTCCCTGAAACTTGAACCCTAATCAGAGTGAACAGGGTACAAATCCTGAACGATTTCACCACTGCTTCCACCATCAAGCAGAAGCTTGAAAAAGGCGACGGCTTTGCTCTTCCCTTTGGGGCTACCGTGTTCCTGCACGTAGGCGATCCCATCCAACGTCCCAACCCTGTTCCTAACCTCCCCAACCACTCTCTCACTCCCATATCTCACCAAATTCAACAGCGCCGCCACAGCATTCTCCTTTGTCCTCAAACTACAGCTTCCACTTTCCGAACACAACATCATCGCCAACCTCGAAACCCCCGAAACCTCAAGATATGCCTCCTCGCTCTCCTCGCACGCCGCAATCTGCGCGATCACAGCCGTCGCATCCTCAATTATGCCAACTTTTCTCTTCCCGTCCTTGTCCTTCGCCACCAGAGAGAAGAGCACCGGAACTGCGCCTAGCCGGAGCAGTGTGGCTCGGCTCGGCGGGTAGAGAGCAATTCCGAACAATGCTTTCAGAGCGTCCTTTATCGTCCTCGTCAGCGAATCAGGGTCACTGATTATGCTGATGAGGGCATCGAGAATTTCAGGTTTTGCACCGACGGTGGGGCGGAACTCGGCCACCACGGCGAGGAGGCTGTGGAGGGTGGCGGCGGCGGATTGGACGGCGGAGGCGGCGGAGGAGGTGGCGTGGCGGGATAGGAGGTGGGCGAGGGCGGGGAGGAGGATGGGGGAGGAGAGGAGGGGGCGGCGGTCGGAGATGGAGAGGTTGAGGAGAGTGGCGGCGGCGTGGTCTTGGATGGGGTGGGAGGAGGAGTAGAGGGCGGCGGTGAGGAGGGGGACGGCGCCGGCGCCGGAGATGAGGGGGCGGGCGGCGGGGTCCTCGTTGGAGGTGCGGCGGAGGTGGCGGAGGGCGGCGAGACGGGTATGGTCGGAGGAGGAACTGAGCGAGGCGACGAGAGTGCAGATTGTTAACAACTTGGTGTCCATGGATTGAATGTGGATAATTATGACATAAATTTAAAATTTTTAAGCTTTGGATCCATTTGGGGTGTGAGAATTGAATTGCAAATTGCATGATTTTTAAAGTGTGGAAGTAATGGAATGTGATTGGTTGGGTGGTGTGGAGTGAAAGGTGAAGGAAGAGTAAAGAAAGTGAAGTGTTTGTGAAACTGTTATTGAATGATGGTATCTGTAGTTTGACTTTTTTCAAACCTTTGACTGAGTCAGATGCTTAAGATTTTAACCATATATATGTTAATTTCCTATGAGGTTGGATCCTATTTAGTTAATAAAAATAAAAACATTTTAAATATATATATATATATATATATATATTCATAAAAAGTAACAAAGTTATAACTCAAACTTAGTAATTTTCTAATAAATAAAGCCTAAGCTCTCTTGCATCTATATTAAATCCCTATAAATAAATAAATAAATATTTTTCTTTGAAATGGTTAATTTAGCTATCTAGGTTTTACTCGTTCTCATTTCCTTTTTGTACTTCACTAGCATGGTTGGCCTTTTCAATCTCTAAAAGTTTCACTGAAAAAATATAGAATTAGAAGTGCTTATTGCCTGTTTCTTCAGTGGAACTTGGCAAGAATAATGATTACTTGGGTGAATTGTGTGAAAAATATACATTAAAAGGAATGAATGTTTTGACTCTACCTTTTAGTCTTGGCTTATTGAATAGGTCAAAGTATGATCCAAGAAAATTGTAAATTTTCAACAATTCTAATTTACTATAGCATACCTGGATCTGTAGGATTAGATGAGCTATTTTAGAATTGCAATGCTTATATTCTGAATAAACTTAAATATGTTTTCAATTTCTCTGTAAATACTTTTTCTTTTTTATCTGTTTTTACTCTCCAACATTTTTTAACCTGTCCTTATAATAAACTATAATTAGTTTAATATTAAATATTAAAAATTTAAAATACTAATTAGCATAATTAAGATAATACATAATATCCAAAATTAATATAATTAAATTTTTAAGTCATAGTCTAATTAAATGGTATATTTTTCATTTAAAATAAATAAGGTAATTATATATATTCTTTTAATTTTTGCAATAATTTATTTTAATATTTATTTTTACATATAGTAATTAATTTTTCTATATATTAATTTTAATATACCCTTATAACTAACCTATTTGAATTATCAACAACACTCGATAAGAATTGATTTGATTTGAATTTTTTTCCCTGCATGAACCTTACCCGATTCTAATTTGTAGAAAACTTTGTTTATGCATGTTAGCTACATAAAATTCATATGAAATTATTATAAATAAATGTATAGATTAAGTTAACTATAGTCAATTATCAAATCAAGTATGAATATTTTGTGATTTGTGCTTGCATTTCTCCCATTTTATTAAGCTCACATTCTCTTCTTAAGTTTAAAAACCCAGCAAGTTAAATCCAAATGTTTATTATAAATACCACTCAAATATTCTCCCTCCCCATTTAAATATAATAATTATATATTTAATTAAAAAATTATAAACGTGTAATTAAATATACTTTTATTATCTTTAATTTAATTACACCAACTTATATTGTCAGATAAAAGCACAACTTCTTACCATTAAGAGCTTCATAAATGAAGTCTGCTATTATCTTATTCTGATTGAATTATTATTTTAAAAAAAAAAAGAAAAATCATAGGATACTAGTTAAGAAATTACTATATTTGTTGTAAAATAAGTTTGGTTTCAGTTTAAGTTTTTGAAATTGATTGATGCTCTGTTTTCAATAAAATATTAATTCTTTATTCTTATTTTATTCTCTTATAAATTATTCCAGTGTTTGTACTTTTAACATATAAAAGTAAAATATATATTGAGAAAGTGAAGTTATTTTAAAAAAATTGTATGAAAATTGCATTTACCTGTTATAAGATTATGATAAATAACACCCACATTATCCTTTTAATTTTCTAATTATTATTTTTTGGTTTACGTTGCTTTCATACTTAGTATATGATCATGATATACAAGTAGGTTAATAACTACTTTGACGATCGTGGCTTTAAGATATAGATGAAGGGATTTTCGATTATTTATGATTGAATGACTTTCTTTGGTGAGTAGACTGAGTTGATTTTAACGAAAAAAATATTTTTACCTATTTATTTCATTTTCATAATTCATCATTTAATTTGTTTTATATAATAATTCAAATATGATCTAATTCATTTAAATTCAAAACAATTTGAATTTAAATCGATTTTTATTTTTTAGAAAAAATTAAACAAATAATAAGGTTTTAATAAAAATAATTAAAAATATTAAATATCTACAAATCACTATAAAATTAGTAGACAAATTACTCTTCAAATATAAACTATTGAAAATAAATATAATTACATTTGTAGGCCTGTAGTCAAATAGGTAATGTAACGCCGAAAAAAAATACAAGACTAATTGACTTATGACAGTTTCTAAACTTAACGAAAAAAAAAAATTGTACACATGAAATTTGTCTCTAAAACAAGCGTTAGCATTTGATTTGATTCTAATATATATATATAAATATATATATATATATATATATATAAAGTTTGGTTTGGATGAGAACGGTAATTAAAGTGAAGTTCAATATAATTCAATATCTTTAAAGTATTATTGATTTATAAAAGTATGAATGGCCCAATTAAAGTATCGCCTCAAAACATTTATTTTAACCATGTAATCAATATAAACTATTTATTTTCGAAAACAAGGACTAATTATGTAAGAAACCTTAAATTCTCCTTTTAATATAATTTATTCAGATTATTTTATACTCAAAATTGTATTATTAAGATTTAATACCTGAATTACTTAATTAATGAAAACTATTTGATATCATTTATTGCAACTATTATTGATACAGATAACATTATTGAGTAGTACTAGGAAATCTCTTCATATTAATTGGTCTATAAATAGATGTACAACTTCTTTGATATGATATAGTTAAAGTGCATACAAATTTAGGTAGTTCTTGAAATTATATTCTGTACACGTCACTGTAAATAGACTACATTTAATATTAATAAAAATAAGTATGTTAATGTATTTTTTTAATTTGTTATTAAGATAGTATTCCCACATGATCGACAGGAGAGTTTTTTTTTTTTTTTTTTAAATAAATTTTTTTTTTTTTTTATTGTTATGATCCATAGTTTTAAATTTTATATAACGTCATCATATTCTAATAGT
>Ga0209489_109457_pt1 | contig 12079 bp, 9 predicted proteins | sample SiratrowhiteBW_FD_187527 | JGI IMG/M metagenome (GOLD analysis project Ga0209489, IMG submission 187527) | Root nodule microbial communities of legume samples collected from California, USA - Siratro white BW (SPAdes) (version 2) | ecosystem: Host-associated > Plants > Roots > Nodule | place: USA... | reverse complement strand
TAAAAAAAAAAATAATTAATTTTTAAAAAAAAAAAAAAAAGGAAAATGTGGTGAGTCAGTTGTTCATAGATGATTGAATTCACAAGATTGCGAATGATAATAAAATGGAAATCATTCAAGCAAAATGTTTAATAAAGGTAAAAGTTGACTTTTCTAAGAAAACATTTGCATACATGGTGTTTGTTACCTGTTGGCTCTCCCAAAATTACCCGACTTCCCAAAAATTTCCGAAATTCCCAAAATTCCCAAATGTAAGGATTATCCAAATGGTTATCATTACCTAAAAATTTTTATACTGGGGCAGAATGTCAATTTTCTGTTAGTTGGCCAATCTCATATCTCTATTCTTGAGGGGCATTCAAACAAAATTAAAAAGAAAAAGAAAAAAGTCCGCTAGATTGAAAACCCAAAACGACGATCTAAGCAAAAGATAGGACAATAAAAAAGGAAAAAAAAAAGAGAAAAATGACATGTGTTGGAAGTCATTAATTTTGTTAAACTCTTTGAAAATCAAGCAATCATGATTCAAAATGATGTATTGCCATGTTTGTTCATCCAAACAGTTTTACACATCCTTTGCACCCTCTTTGAGCCAAAAATAAATTTTTCTTTAAAAGAAAAATACCCTTATAAAGGATCATCAACTTGTTGAAACTCAACCTAATGTTCCAAGGAAGAAATTCATCAAAGAAGAAGTATTCTAGTAGAAGTTCATCAAAAATGAATATATCAAAAACTTCTTATTCATATAAGAAGGAGAATTATCAAAATGGAAGTTGTTCATCAAAGAAGAAATACATCAAAAAAAATTTCTCAAGATTGATTTTGGTAAAAAAAGAGAAAAAAAGAAGAAAAATGAAAAAAAAAGGCAAAAAGAAAAGGAAAGGAACGTGATGGAAGAAATATCATAGAAGAACACCTTGACTGTTTATAACATTGGCTGATGGTCCTTGTTAAACTTTTTCAAGCCCACAAATAAATTTTGAGCCTTTTATATCATTTTTTCACAACCCTGTAACCTTCAACCACATTACAAGCCTAATAAAGTCTATATTGATTGAGGAATGATTGCAATGATTTTTATAAAGTTTAACTTTGAAAAAAGAGGACGTGACTGATGATGTGTGTTAAAAGAAATGAAAAAAGAAAAATGCTTATTAGAATGCCTCTATTATAAGGGAATTGCTTATCAATAGGCCAACTTAAGTAATAATGGGACAATATGATACCCAAACCATTCTTCACATATATACAAGCTGGAGCAATCTGGTTTCTTTCATATCCTTCTATCCCACAGAAATAGCCAATCTTTCATAACATGGTCAGGATCTCGGTCTCACTCTTCAGTTGTAACCTTCCAACACCGTTAAGGTTTCGACTCTTTATTTTGAGCGTTCACATGGTGTTCATCTACATGCTTCTACAACACGGTTGTACAATCTCAGTGACACTGATGCACGATTTTAGACACGATCAAGATCTCGGTCTCACACTTCAGTGGTAACCTTCCAACACTGTTAAGGTTTCGACTCTTTATTTTGAGCGTTCACATGGTGTTCGTCTACATACTTCTACAACACGGTTGTACAATCTCAGAGACACTGTCCAAAGATCTGATTTCAAGTGATGATGCGCAATTTTAGACACGGTCAGGATCTCAGTCTCACTCTTCAGTTGTAACCTTCCAACACTGTTAAGGTTTCGACTCATTATTTTGAGTGTTGACATCGTGTTCGTCTACATACTTCTACAACACAGTTGTACAATCTCAGTAACATTGTCTAGAGATTTAATTTCAAGTGAGGAGGCATGATTTTAGACATGGTCAGGATCTCAGTCTCACTCTTCAGTTGTAATCTTCCAACACTATTAAGGTTTCAACTCTTTATTTTGAGCGTTCACACGGTGTTCGTTTGCATATGACTTCTACAACACAATTGCACAATCTTAGTGACACTGTCCAGAGATTTGATTTCAAGTGATGATGCACAATTTTAGACATGGTCAGGATCTCGGTCTCACTCTTCAGTTGCGGCCTTCCAACACTGTTAAGGTTTCAACTCTTTATTTTGGGTGTTCACACGGTGTTCGTCTACATATTACTCTTACAACATGGTTGTACAATCTCAGCGACATTGTCTAAAGATTTGATTTCAAGTGTTGATGTGGGATTTTAGACACAGTGAGGATCTTGGTCTCACTCTTCAATTGTAACCTTCGAACATTGTTAAGGTTTCGACTTTATTTTAGCATTCACACTGTGTTCATCTACTCAATCTCTCCGGACATTGTCAGGGTATTGATTTCACATAAATGATATATGATCTTAGACACGGTCAGGATCTCAATTTCATATTTTTAAGAACAACCCTCTCGTCTCAGTACAAGGTTAGTTCAAAATTCAAGATTTATGACCCTCTCATCTCGGAACAAGGTCAAAATGAAGGACAACGACCCTCTCATCTCAGTACAAGGTCAGTCCCAAAATCAATCTTCACGACCATCTCATCTCAGTACAGGTCAAAATGAAGGAGAACGACCCTCTCGCCTTAGTACAAGGTCAGTTTGAAAATCAATCTTCACGACCCTCTCGTCTCAATACAAAGTCAAAATAAAGGACAACGACCCTCTCGTCCAGTACAAGGTCAGTCCAAAAATCAATCTTGATGACCCTCTCGTCTCAGTACAAGGTCAAAATGAAGGATAATGACCCTCTCGTCTCAGTACAAGGTCAGTCCAAAAATCAATCTTCACGACCCTCTCGTCTCAGTACAAGGTCAGTCCAAAAATCAATCTTCACTACCTTCTTGTCTCAGTACAAAGTCAAAATGAATAGCAACGACCCTCTGTCTTATTTTTTTTTTCTTTATTCTTTTTATTTGTTCGTTGATGGTGACGGTGATAGATGGTGACGGTGGCACCTCCGCCAGAACTTCTCATGGCTTCGCACAAAATCACAATGAATTCTTCGCAAACTCGCTCGCTTTGCCCTGATCTGATCATAATACTCGAATGTGGGGATTTTTCGAACACGAACGTGTTTGCAATATTCAGAAGCCCTTCTTCTTAATCAACCATGAAAGAAGAAGGTACAGTTTTGTTTTTTGTCCGCCATTGAAGGTCGTAAATGCCTTCTGGATCTGCTAGAGATCGAGAAGGTTTTGATGGAGATCAAAGCTGAGGACGTTAAAGTGATACTAGTTCCCAAGCACTGCGATTGGGCTGATTTCATGGTTCTCGCCCCTGGCAGGTCTACCTGGCACGTTAAGAACATCGCTCAAGCCCTAATTTACAAGGTACCACACCCTCCTTCCTTCGTCCTTTTCCTCGCTCTATTTCCATTATTGATTTTCAATTGAAACTCAAAAACGATTTTCATTTTGTTTTTCTGACTTATGTGTATTTGGGTAATTAACCAGTTTAAACAGAAACAGAAAGGAGCTAAACAAATGATGCTAAGGGTGGAAGGGAAAGTTAGAGGAAAGTGGATCATCATTGACTCTGGTATCTAATGTTTGTATTGTCGTTAAATTTTGGACCTTAAATTGTAAATAATGATAACGATGTTCTGTGTTAAGTTGAACTTAGATTTCAAATTCGGGAATTGTGATGGAAAGTAAAGAGGTTGGTATCATCCATCTTCTTCCATTAGGATGTTGTTTTTGTCCCAGACTGTTTAGTTGTCCTAGAATAAGACAGTAAAAGTTATTCTGAAACATGATGCAGACTCTGGAATATTATTTTTTTCAAGGAAGAAAATGCAAAGGTACAATACAATCTCGTCCCGAATTATAATTTGACTAATAGAATGGATTTATAATAGTTTAATCTTTGGGAACTTATTCTTTTTGAAGACTTGTTAGAGTTCTGACCAATTCAAAAGAGTATGGAGGTGATTTGCTTATTCTAATTCTAGTTTTATTTTATACATAATTTGTTGTTGTCAATTAATTGCAGCAAAGTTTATGTTCTCCATTGTGGCTGGAGTCTCTTTCATATTATTTTTTTTTTTCAGATATATTATTCATTTAGTTGAAAAGATAAGTCTCAATTAGTATGAGTCTGTAAAAGTTATTAATATGAATGGCTTTTATTTGCTGCTTGAAGTTACTTCTCACTCTAGAGACTCGCAAACATACACAAAATGCATTAAAAGGTATTTAATGTAGCCAAGATTATCTTAGAAGAAAATAATTGTTGGTGTTGAGGTTTACGCCTGGTATTAATTGCAGGGATCGAAAGGAAGCACAGTAGCTTTGACTATCCGTAGTGGTTTGGACATAAAGCACCTGGATTTAGCGTTAGTTTCATTTCCAGAGAGAAGTATTTGAAGTTTAGGCCTTTGAGTATATTTTGTTTTTGGGATGATTCAGAAGGCTTGTAATTTGATAATGCTTTATTATGTTTAGCCACATTTATATGGTTAACTCTTTTTTGTTACCGTTGTTAGCCCTCCTAATTTTTTTTTCTGCTTTTGTTGTAGTATCATACCTGGTGGTAGGCTTAAATAATGTTTGTTCTTTCTCCCAAAATTTCAATATTATTTCTAAATAAAAAACTAAACACTAGAGTTTCTACATATCAGGCGAGAGAAAGTTTCTTTGAATCCAGTGAAGTCAAGACTGTGCAAGCTACCTGCTTCAGGAATTAATCTCCCAACAGTTGGTTATATTAAACTAACATCTTTCAACCAAAAGGCTTCAAGTAAGTACTGATTGGAGGTTTAAGCATGATTTGTCTTGCTTCTTTACTGCTATGGAAAAGGATAATTTCTGAACTAATATATGCTTTACTCATGTGACATTTGTTTGAACCTAATATTTCAAAGTGTCTCTATTGGACCATTTTACTCCTCTTCTCCAGGAATATGCAGTTTTTTGATTGCTACAAATAGAATATTACTGCATTCAATTTTTATTATAATAATGACTTCCTTTCACACTTGATTATATATTTGTAACTGACTCAATAATAGGTAATATAATAAATACTAAGATGTAATACTCTGAGAACAAGAAACGTGTATAATTCATATCCAAAGTATGATTAGATACTTTAGGAAAATATGCATGTCTAACAATCACGGATTATATCCAAAGTATGATTTGAAGGAGAGGTTTCAGTTGCTCAATTCGTGGCATGTACTATTGGTTAATGGCTCAGAATGTTGAAGGAGTACGGTTTTCCTATTATGAAGGACTGAACTGGCTTGCTGCATTATTGATTTTGCTCTATTTCCGTGATGTTTTTATCCATCTCTTTGGCGGATGCTTATACTCTTCGCAATTGTGCTTCATACTCTGCTATATTATTGGTACAATCATGTTGTCACGGGTATATGTTGTTTCTATGGTGAAATGAGCATTGCCCCTATACCATGACCTAATGCATTAGAGGCTCCATCAAAGAATAAGGTCCATGTGTTTTCTTCATTGTTCTCCACGACTGTGTCAAAAAGAGCCATAATATCTTCATCTGGGAACTCAGGCTGCAGGGGTTATAGTCTTCAATGGGTTGATGGGCCAAATAATCTGCTAGAGCACTGCCCTTGATAGCTTTCTGAGTGACATATAGTAAGTCATACTCTGATAATAACATTTGCCATCGGGTTATTCTTCACGTGAGGGTAGGCTTTTCAAATATATATTTGATTGGATCCATTTTAGATATCAACCATGTTGTGTGGGTTAACATGTATTGTCTTAACAGGTGAGTTGTCGAGGCCAAACCGCAACAAGTTCATTCTAGTGAAAAATATCTTTGTTCACAACTAGTGAATTTCTTGCTCAAATAATATATGGCGTGCTCTTTCCTTCTTGTTTCATCATGTTGACCTAGAACACAACCCATTGATTCGTCTTATACTGTCAGGTATAAAACGAGAGGCCTTCCAAGAACTGGCAGACGCAATATTAGAGGTTCTGGCAAATATTTCTTGTCAAAAAGTACCTAACAATCTTCATTCCATTTCACCGCTTGACTTTTACGCAACAGTTTAAAAATTGGTTTGCAAGTGGCTGTTAATTATGAAATAAATCTGGCGACGTAATTTAGCATTCCCAAAAAACCTCGAATTTCTTTTTCCTTGCGAGAACGTGGCATTTCTAAAATTGAACATATTTTGTTTAGATCTACCTCTATCCCTTTTTGACTGACGATGAAACCTAAAAGTTTTCCAGATTTCATGCCAACAATACATTTTGTCGGGTGTAACTTGAGTTTGTATTTTCTTAATCTTTCAAACAACTTTTTTAGGTTGATAAGGTGTTCTTCTTCTGATTTAGATTTAGCGATCATATCATCAACATATACTTCAATTTCTTTGTGCATCATGTTGTGAAAAAGAGTCATCATAGCCCTTTGTGTTAGCACCAGGAGTTGCTTGAAGATTTGATGAAGCCAACAACCTGATGAAGTTCTAGAACCATTGCTTAAGAGTGGATCACTTGAAGACTCCATGAAGATTTGTAGGGTTTGGTCTAAGACTTAGGTTGTGTGTGTGTGAGTTTGGTTGATATCCAATCTGGTATGCATCACATCTCATTCATGAAAAGCTCCAATAATAAATTCTAATTTACAAAATTTTAAGAAGTTATTAAAATCAGAACTTATTTTTAAAACTATTTTTCTGTTAAAGAAAAATAATCGATTGAATTTTAAATGACAGTTATTTATATAAAGTTGGCGCACACTTTGAAACAAATAAGAAAAAAACATTCTAAAGTTTTCTTATCAAGAGCTGTGAGTTTTCAAAAGAGTGAAAAGTGCCCTTCTTGTCTTGTGATCAAGATCATCCAAATTTCATACATCAAGAACTGAATTCTGATTGATTCTGGAGCTTTGAATTGACTAAGACTGATACTTCACTTATTTGATCATAAGACTAAGCCTTATATACACTTTCTTCATTACTTGTGTAAACTGTTGTGTATAGAAGTGCCTGTTTTATTGAGTTCATCATGATTCTTTCTTTGTATTGAATACTGTGGTGTTGTGAATTACTTAGTGTGGTAATTCTGTGAGTACAGTAGGTTCTGTACGGTGGTTAACTTGCTGAAAATTGTAAGGTTTTATATAAAAAGGTCAATTACTTAGTTACTACTGCTTCCAAACTTTTAATGGGTACAACAAATCTTAATGTCATTTTGGGATCTCAAAACTGTGTTTCTGGAAAGACTGGCATTAGATATCAACCCAATTTTCAAAGAAAACAAAAGAAGTACAACAGTTTTTCTTAACACAAATGATAAACAGTTTTCAAATCCAATGACTTGCTTCTATTGTATGAGAAAAGGCCACTCTCTAAAGAACTGTAAAATTAGGAAGTTTGATGTGCCAAAAGGATTAGTTAGTTGGGTGCCTAAAAGCATCACTAACACTTCTGGACCCAAATTTAACAGGGTACCAATGCCTCAAACTTAATTTGTTTTGCAGGTCTGTTTGGCATCCAGTAAATTATTGTGGTACTTGGACAGTGGATGCTCCAAGCACATGACTAGTGATGCTTCCCAGTTAACTAATTTGAAGCTAAAACCTACTAGATATATCACTTATGGAGATAACAACCGTGAGAGGATTCTTGGAGTTTGTGACATTGGAGGAGATGACAAAGTGATCATCAAAGATGTACTCTTAGTGGATTGATTAAAGCACAACTTGCTCAGCATTAGTCAACTGTGTGACAACGGGTACAAGATCACTTTTGATCCTAATCGTTGCCTCATAGCAGATTCAAAATCCAGTGAAAATGTCCTAGTAGGTAAAAGGGTAAACAATGTGTATATGCTTAATGTTTCTTGCATAACATCTAGCATGAACTGTTTGCTCACTAGGAATGATGAGTCTTGGTTGTGGCATAGAAGATTAGCTCATATTCATATGCATCATCTCAATAGGATTGCATCAAAAGAGCTAGTAGTTGGACTCCCTAAGCTCAAGTTCGAAAATGATAGATTGTGTGAAGCATGCCAAAAGGGTAAAAAAAAAAAAAAAAAAAAAAGCTCTTTCAAACCTATAAATGTTGTTTCTACTTCTAGACCACTTGAGTTGCTTGACATGGATTTATTTGGTCCTTTTAGAACCATGAGCCTAGGAGGGAATTATTATGCTCTTGTTATAGTTGATGACTATTCATGCTTTACATGGACTTTACTCATTGCTACCAAGGATAAAGCTTATCATGTTTTTAAAAGATTTGCCAAAGTTATTCAGAATGAGAAGAATTGTGGCATTTCTTCCATTAAATCAGACCATGGGGGAGAGTTCTAGAATGAGAAGTTTGACAGATTCTGCAGCAAATTGGGTATCAAGCACAACTTCTCAGCACCAAGGACTCCACAACAAAATGGAGTTGTAGAGAGAAAGAATCGGTCCTTGGAGGAACTTGCAAGAACATTGCTGAATGAAACTGAATTGCCAAAATACTTCTGGGCAGATGCAATAAGCACAACTTGTTATGTACTGAATAGAGTGCTTATCAGGCAAATATTGAAGAAGACCCCCTATGAGCTGTTTAAAGGAAGAAAGCCCAATGCATCTCATATAAAAGGTTTTGGCTGTAAGTGTTTTATTTTGAATAATGGTAAGGATAACTTGGGCAAATTTGATTCGAAAGCTGATGAGGGTATATTCTTTGGTTACTAGTTACATGGTCATGCATATAGAGCATATAATAAGATAACCATGCTAGTTGAGGAATCCATACATATTACATTTGATGAAACTAACCAGAATATGCAAGAAAGTTCTAAGACAGGTGCAGATGATGAGATTCTAAAAATACAACAAGTTGATACTGGACTGAAAAATAAGGCAGAAGAAATCAGTAAACCACCATAAATTCAATCAACTGAACTAGAAAACCAGTATGTTGAAACCAGAGTTGGTACTGATGCAATTAATTCTGGACTGCCAAGAGAATGGAGAGTGCCCAAGAATTTATCATTAGACAATGTCATTGTTCAGGTTCAGAGAGGAGTATCAACTAGAAGATCATCGAATCAATTTTGTGAGCATATGACATTTGTTTCACAACTAGAACCAAAGACTGTAGCTGATGCACTTGAAAACAACAATTGGATAAATGTTATGCATGAAGAATTGAACCAGTTTGCTAGGAATGAAGTCTGGACACTTGTTCCTAGAATTGATCAGATGAATGTCATTGGTACTAAGTGGGTGTTCAAAAACAAGTTAGATAAACAAGGTATCATGGTTAGAAACAGAGCTAGACTAGTTGCTAAGGAATACAATTAGGAAGAAGGAATTGAATATGCGGAAACTTATGTACCAGTAGCAAGACTTGAAGCTGTGAGACTGCTCTTAGCATACACTTGCATGAATGGATTCAAATTACACCAAATGGATGTCAAGAGTGCTTTCGTTAATGGATATATTGATGAAGAAGTTTATGTAAGTCAACCTCCAGGATTTGAAGATCATAAACATCCAGATCATGTCTTCAAACTTAAGAAAGCTCTATATGGTCTGAAGCAAGCACCACGACAGTGGTATGAGAGGTTGAGTAACTTCTTGTTATCTCATGCATATGAGAGAGGCAAAACAGATAAAACTTTGTTTATTAAGAAAGCATGCAGTGATATTATTTTGGTTCAAATATATGTTGATGATATTATATTTGAATCTACTAACAAGAATTTATGTGAACAATTTGTTACAGCTATGTAGGGAGAATTTGAGATGTCCATGATGGGAGAGCTCAACTATTTTCTTCGACTGCAGATCAAGCAATTAAATCATGGAACATTCCTTAGTCAAACCAAGTATTGTAAAGAGTTATTAAAACTATTTTTCTGTTAAAGAAGAATAATCGATTGAATGTGTAAAACAATCGATTGAATTTTAAATGACAATTGTTTATATAAAGTTGGCGCACACTTTGAAACAAATAAGAAAAAAACATTCTAAAGTTTTTTGATCAAAAGTTGTGAGCTTTCAAAAAGAGATAAAAGCGCCCTTCTTGTCTTGTGATCAAGATCATTCAAATTTCATACATCAAGAATTGAATTCTGATTGATTCTGGAGCTTTGAATTGACTGAGACTGATACTTCACTGATTTGATCATTAGACTAAGTCTTATATACTCTTTCTTCATTACTTGTGTAATATGTTGTGTATAGAAGTGTCTGTTTTACTGAGTTCATTGTGATTTTTTCTTTGTATTGAATATTGTGGTGTTGTGAATTACTTGGTGTAATAATTCTATAAGTCCAATGGGTTCTGTACGGTGGTTAACTTGATGAAGGGTTCAGTAAGGAGTTTTCTGGGATATACAGTGGAGTTTGTATAGTTCTGTGATCTACTGTAGGGTTCAATAGATTGTTTACTGTTGGGAGCAGTGTGTTCTTGCAGAGTTCAAGAGTCTGTATTGTTGTAAACAAATCATTTTGATCTTGAGTAGTGGAAATCCTTACTGTTGAGTAAGGGACTGGTCGGGACGTAGCCCTTGAAGAATGGTGAACCAGAATAAATTCTTTTGTTTTTGTTCTTTCTTGCTCATTTCTTGAAAGTTCTTGCTGATTTTCTTGTTTTTTAGAATGTAATAAAATTCTTTAGCTGGATTAATTGATTAACATTCTGGTAATACTTTTTAGTTTTCTTGAATCAGCTAATTCACCTAAATACAGTTTATTCGATTTTTTTCTAAAACTGTATTGTTTTCTAATTCACTGAGTTTACTGTTCAACAATCTGATTTTTCAGAAAAATGAATTTTCTTAATAATCGGATAACTTCAGTTTTCAAACCTCAAACAAAATTTGTTTTTGTTTGACAATTGATTCTTTATACTCAAAACGTTTTTCAACAATTATCTAAAATAATTCCCTGAATTCTTGAATTGTGTTTCCAAAATTTACTTAACAATTTACTGGTTTTCCAGAATTAAAATCTATCTTCAGTTTACTGTTTCTGAGTGACTGTTATTGCTTTGGAATATTTTCTGAACCTTTACTGATTGCTTTTCATATCATCTTTAATAGTTTCTTTAAAGAATCTTCATTCCTCATATTGTAAAGGTACTTTTGCTAAAATTTTGCAAGAGTTAAATTCACCCCCCCTCTTGAAGTTGGCCAAAACTTGTTTTACACTTTGATATGTTGCCCCAGCATTTTTAATATCAAATGACTTCACTTTATAGCAAAATGTGCCCCATAAGGTGATGAAAGTTGTTTTTTCGATGTCTTCGGGTGCCGTCTTGGTCTGATTATACCCTGAGAATCCATCCATGAATGAGTATAGCAAAGACGTAGCAGTGTTATCTACCAGCGTATCGATGTGTGGCAAAGGAAAATCATCTTTAGGGCTAGCCCTATTCAAATCCCGATAATCTACGCACATTCAAACTTTTCCATCCTTTTTTGGCACTGGAACGACATTTGCTATCCATTGAGGGTATTTTGCTACTGCCAGAAATCCAGCATTAAATTGTTTTTCTACCTCTTCTTTTATTTTTAGCGATACCTCCAATCTCATTCTTCTCAACTTTTGCTTGATCGGAGGACACTCTGGTTTGAGTGGAAGCTTAGGTTGCACTATGTCAGAGTCTAAGCCAAGCATATCTTGGTAAGACCAAGCAAAAATATCCATAAACTCTCTTGGAAGAGTATGTAATCGTTTTCAGGTTTCTTTTGTCATGATATTTTGACTTTCTTTTCTTCTCCTTCTTTCCCCAGATTAATCAATTCAACATCTTCTTGATACGGTTTTATTTCTCTTGTTTCTTGTTCCACTAATGTTAGCACCAGTGGACTGCTGCAGTGATTTGATGAAGCCAACCATGAGTAAAGAAGTTCAAGACCTATGAACATATGTGGAATGCATGAAGATTCATGAAGATTTGAAGCTTGGTCTAGAACTTAGGAATATGTTTGAGGGGAGTATGATTCAACGTGGCATGATGAGCATTTGTTAATCATTAATAAGCTCTAACAAATTAAAAACCTGATTTAAACAAATGTTTTTGAAATAATTACAAAAATCAGATTTTTGTATTTTAAGCAACTGTTTTAACCGATTGAGAAAAACAGTCGACTGTTTGACAATCGACTGAAATTTAAAA
>Ga0209489_109456_pt1 | contig 12079 bp, 6 predicted proteins | sample SiratrowhiteBW_FD_187527 | JGI IMG/M metagenome (GOLD analysis project Ga0209489, IMG submission 187527) | Root nodule microbial communities of legume samples collected from California, USA - Siratro white BW (SPAdes) (version 2) | ecosystem: Host-associated > Plants > Roots > Nodule | place: USA... | reverse complement strand
TATATTTTTTTTTTTTTTTTTTTTTTTTTTTTTTTTTTTTTTTTTTTTTTTTTTTTTTTTTTTTTTTTTTTTTTTTTTGGTAAAAAATACAAACAAACAAAGGCTAGTATATCATATTATGGGTTTGTCTGTGTTGAAAAAGAAAAAAACTACTACCAAATATCTATTTTCAAACTATTCTTATTTAAGCTAAAATTGTTTACAATAAAAAATATTTATTTTAGTTGAAATTGATTTTTAACTTGTTCGTAATGTAATATTCTTGAGGCATTTTTTTTAAACTACACAAAAAAAAAAAAACTCTTTATGAATCATATAAAAAAGAGAACATTTAGAATGTGATGTAACAACGACAAAAAAAAAAATGAATGAATGCAACAATAAAAAAGACTAAGATAAGACTCAATGTGCTAACTAATAACAAAAATATAAACATAAATTAAGATGGCAGACTAAGAAAAATTCTATAAAATCCTATGAAATTCAGAGAATAATTTTGTTTTCACAAAAATCATAGACATATCTCCTTTTTTTTTCATAAAAAAAACCCCTTTCTTCTACGGCATATGTTTTTCAAAAGAAATAATTTCAAATGACTCTAAAGAAAAGGCAATTTTTTTTTCTACTTCTATGTTTGTTTAAAAATCACCTTGCCTTTCTAAAAAAACTTAAACAAAGACACTAGTAGCAAGGCTGCTTCCGGGATTGCCTATACATAATTAGCGCACAAATTTAATAATACAATTAAAGTATTGATTACCATAAACTGCATGAACATGTTTTAAATTAATCAATAATCTCGAAATTTGAATAAGATTACTTTTATCACATAAGATAAGTGTGTGGTGTAAAAGAAGTTTGATATTTATTAATACAATATGGTCTTCGGTAACTAAGGAGAAAAAAAAAATGATGAGCTACTGTGTCATTAGTTATTATTACAGCAATCTTAGCTTGGTTTTGGATCTTGTCTGCAAATGACGTGCTGACCAGGAGACATCTCACGTATCTGAAACAAGTTGACCTTGTAAACTACACCAATGTATTCAATGTATCTCATTTCAGACCAGACAACATATGACTCGTAACTGCAAATTTTGCTCATAACACATCAACATTAACCAGTATCTTTCATTTTTTTTTCATTCCTTCTAAACAACAATTATATTAGGAAGTGAATTTAATAGTTAGAATTGCTCTCATTTATATAACATAAAATTACTTATATAATCAGACGTGAGATCTCTAATCCATTTTTCTTATATTGAGATTACTCAACTCGTGCGTGAAGACTAAATATTTGTGAATAATGGTCCGATAGGCCTCGTCAAACTTCGTCAGGATAAACTCTGATATCATGGTAAAGTGACTTTAAGTCTAAAACAACCTTATAAAACCAGCTTATAAGATAAAGATTGTCCTCACTTGTATACTATAAATTTGGCCTTATATGTAATTGATATAAGATATCCAACATCTGCACTACTTCTAAGTGAGCATTTTTCATTGCTGACAAATTTTGTGACTGTCGAAAAACATGCCTGCTACATAGATTTAAAAGCAGGTGCATGGCCAGTGCTGGTGGAACGCAAATCAAAGTAATTTTGCAATGCGTATTTGTAGGAAATCTTAAATGTAAACCTCATCTTATAGATCAGTTAATTTTAGATTAAGTTAAATATAAACTGAGTATTATTCTTTGAAGGATTCGCCGTATCAGAACTCATTTGCCCCTGCATAAGGATGTGCATTATATGGACCAAGACTAGGATTATAACGCTGAGAAAAGCGATTAAGGTTAAGGTACCCTTAATTTGAAGCATTCAAGTTTGTCGCCTTAAGAAAATGATAGCATCTATCATTTAGCAGTTTCAACAAGCATAGTTAATTTCTACTTTCTAATGTATTGCATCAAGAGCAAGATGGTTATTCAATTACGAAATTATTATAGATGACATTTGGTTGGCAAAAATCAAGATAGTTACTATTTCAACAGCTAAGCATGTGCTATTCGCGTTGCTTTTGGACTAAATATGGGTCAACTCTTGCTAAAATGATAAATTTCAAGACCATGATCCACTTGACAAAATCATACACAAAGTGAAATACAACATAGAAGTGGGTCTGTTTCGTTTGCAGATTAGACATGATTTGTTCCGAGTGTTATTTCCAAATTCCAATTGCAGCAAAACATCTCTGCCTCCTATCATACTACCTACAAACCTATCCACCAGCAGCCAAAATCTGTTGCTCCATCTACAATCACACAAGTCCAAAGATAAAACTACACATTTTAACACTTCTCGGGATTTTATAGAAAGCACTAAACAAGAACCTCATGCCCTTACCCTGAAGAGAGTTTCAAGCTTGCTTTTCACCAAGGAGTACTCATGTGTCACTTGTTGCAAGTTTTTAAGACACCTGAACACCAAGATTTTATATCGTATTAGCATATGAAGATTTTTCTTTTACCACAGAAAAAAAGCATATCAAACCACACACACACACACCACATAAGAGAAGTGTATTTTGATATGGAATTGTCAAGAACCTTACCCTTCAACGTTTTGCTCCTCGCAAGAGTTTCGGAAGGAAATGCAGACTCTGTGAACTCTCTGTGCTCCAATGCTGCATTTCCAATAAGTTCATCAAATTTAAGATAATTGTATAAACACCAAGTAGTGAGGTACCACAAATGGAAGTGTATCATCCAGAATAGGCTCTAACAAAGATGAGGTCTTGGCAAAAATAATACAACTGGGACTAACAATGTGGTATTTCTAGTGACACCAACTTAAGAAATCAAGGCCAACATTACCAACATAGTTTGTTTTGAGAAAAGTTCTATGTGAACAAATTACCTGGAGCTGCTACCCTTCAACTGGTGAACATGAGCATCCAACTTCTTAAAATCAATGCTAGGCTGGCCTCTGTTTGAGACGAATGAATCAACATTATTGAAGTGTGGAGTTAGAAAAAAAGAGGTTCCCAAAGAAACATCATTACTTGGTCTAAAGATGTATAACAAAACAGGAAATTGCAGTGCCCTTACAGTGTTTTTGTGAGCTCATTGAGAAGCCTCTCCGCGTCTTCAAAAAAGAGAGTGACCACTTCAACCACAAAATCTGGGTTACTTTCATCTTGAAGTTGCTGAAGCTGGTTAAATTGATCATCTAGAAAACCCTTTTGAAGAAAACAAAGACACCACCACATTGAGAAATAACAAGGCAAAACAGAAAGCAGATAACCCAATAAACATAGCTCATGAACCTTCCTTTTCTAGCTATTTCACTGTAATGTTAAGTGGAAATTGCATAGCATATATACTTACTTACCTCATGAAATAGGGAAGCAGTGTAATCAACAAGTTGCTTCTGCAGCTGAACTAGACCGTCCATAGTTAGTCTCAAGTTCTAACCACTAACTCAATATTTTAGGTACTCATTTCTTCTGCTGCCAAGTTTATATATAGTGTGGTTTTTATTTTATACTTGGGATGAGACAACTATCATCTGTGTTTTATATAATAATATATATATTTTTAACGTGGTAACAGTTTTCAAAGCCAGTCACTTATAGTGTTCCTGTTCATTGCTTCCCCATGAACCTATCATTTATGGCCACCTTCTCCTCTAATAGTTTAAATTAAAAGGATCAATAGATCTAATCTAAAACTAACGCCACGTACCATTCATGTTTCTTTCTTTTTCATTTGGTAATTATTGCTTCCCTCTTTTGATTTTTTTTAGTAGATTGGTAGATAAAACCTCCATCTTTATCTCTTCTTGGCTGCATTATTTTCCTAAAAGCAAGCTTATCATATTGAATTGCACCCCTCAACCCGAGGTGCTGACTTGCCTATATTGGGATAATGCAGTTTTTTTCTTTTCAAAGTCAAGACCCTAAGTTTCTCACTTCACATTTACCTGTAAATTCTTGCTAAACTAAGCTTAACTTGCTAGTTTTTGAACTACAAAAGCAATAAAACCAACCTAACCTAACCTAACTTCCGGATCCTTATATATATACCCAAAGAGGTAACATTTAATAAACTACTAAAAACGGACCCAACACAACACATAAGTTTTATTTTATGTTCGGTCTATCACAAAAAGAAAAAACTAGCATGATATTATATATACAAACCATAAAGTATTACAGTTTTTATTTTACTAGAAGGATAATACACAAGAAAGAACAGCATTTTTTACTCTATTCAGCTTACATAGCAGCAAAGTTGTTATAATATTTGATCAAGTTTAAAAATTAATTATTTGATATAAGTTTTCTTAAAAAGTCAAAGAAAGAATCGAATGAAGTAGGTGAAGTAAGGGGCAATATTCCTTTTTCCTTTGCAACACAAGCTCGCTGTCATGAAGAGAAACTTTCTAGAGGGCATCTAAGATATTTTTGATGAACTTTGTCTTTTCCAAACGAAAAATGAAATGTGGAAGGTAACATATAATTAAAAAATGAAGCTATGTGTCAATTTGAGATGAATTTGGTGTGATATAGGATCAGACTTGTGGTTATTTCATAGCATATCTGTTGTTATCTTCGCAGTTCCTAATCCTATCGCTATCTGTTCTAAGATTGTGAAGTATGGTAATAAGTGTGTGTAATCCTACAGAGTAGAGACTCATTATTATCATATATCTAAAGTTGCTCGCATTTGTTGTACTTTCTCTTGCTGTCGATGTTTCATTGGTGATGCTTCTCATGAACAACTGCTATTAATTATTTCCAAAAGCGACAATTTACCATAGAATATGGCATCTATGCCCCACACTGTTCATTTTTCTCTTTGATTATGAAGTAAGAAAATGTTGCTCTGTTTAGTTTTATGGTCATGACAGCTATACAATTACAGTTTTTCAAATTTTCTTGTACTTATGTTAACCGTCTGATTGTTTTTATCTTACAAAAGTAATATCAGTTTTTATCTGTCTGTATTTATAATTGTACGTAAGGACCCACATACAAAAAGTATCATTTTATTTTATTTTTATGGAACAGGTTTAAAACTTGAATAGATTTGATTCAAAGATGTGAAGATTAGATCAATTTGAGTGAAACAGTTTTGATAAAAGATATTCTTTGACTTGGATTATTTTGTTTGGGGGAAGAATCATAGATGTGACTCAGAGATGAAGATTTGATCTCCCACTAAGGTATATGACAGTGCAAAATTTTTATAGTGATATTTGCAAAAATTCTAACATCAGCCAATGAAAAAAAGAAAGAGAATAGTGAAGAATAATATTCATGTAACATCCGATAGACAATATGCTTAAATAAACGTGTTTTTGTTGGAAAAAGTTGATTAATACTTGATTTACATGATAACAGTTTACCATCACAAGATAATATGTTGGTCTTATTTGTATGAGAGCTGGAGCTATTGTATGCATATGTTGTAGGCTTTATGCATGTGATATGATGTCCAGATTTCAAGGTTTGTTTTTTCAAAAGAAATAAGCTTGGAAAGAAGAGTAAATGTACATTATATTTATTGTTTGTGGAAGTTGAATGTATAAAATAATGTTGAAACTCGTAAAAATATGAGAAAGATAACCACTGTATTAAGGAAAAGAAATTGACACAAATAAGTTATGTGGTGGATGGTGTATGTAATGTAACCAAATACACAATGAGGAGGGAACCCCCAATCACCTTTTTCTATTTTTGGTGTAAAGAGTATACCGATAGGGACAGATAAACTAATACGAAGTTTATGATATGTTTGGCCGAGGAAGGAATGGAAGGTGAAATAAAGAAAATAGATTTCATTTGCTAAGTATTGGTAGGAACGAAATATGAAAGATGAAATCCAAAAATAGGTGAGTCCCATCAATATTTTCTCACACTGTTATATATATATATATATATATATATATATATATATATATATATATATAGATATAGATATATGAGTTTTATTTTTTATTTATTCATTTTTTATTTTTTACCTTTTAGCAAGTGGATACATGAGAAATAGTGAATGTGAAATGTGAAGTGATTATAGTATGGTTATAATAAATGTATTTTTTATTGTAAACGGAAAAAGATTCGGGCAGTGGTGATAAAAAATCACCAATTTTGGACAGTTGAATTAGCGGTATTATTTTTCATGATGAGATATGAAAAATATATAAAAAAAAGAATTTTATTTTTTATTTTTTTATGTTTAGTTTCGACATAGAAAAGAAATGAACTTGTTTCTTCCTCTTTCAAAATGTTTCTCCTTTATTTATCTTAGAATAACGTATCATTAAAGATTCATAAAAAAAATAAAAAGTTTATTTCTTTGGATTTTCTTATCTTGTGAGTTTAGTCACTCACGTTCATCCAAAAATCACTCCTTGAAGTTTGAGTGAAATGATCCAACCCAAATCTTTCCTCCATTACTGTACATGTTTCCAGCTCCCGTTTTGCATCTCCGACTTGGAGATTCTGCATCAGTTGGCATAAAAGCTTTGATACATTTAAAGTTTTTTAGTATTATTCACGGAACAGTTCACATTTTGTTTTTGCATGTTTGCTTTTAGTTTACTGGTTATATTTAGTTCTAATCCACTATAAAAAAAAAGTTATGTTAAAAATACCTATAGAAAAAATTATGTTAAAAACTTAGCTAATTTTACCTAAAACATTGTTATTATTAATATTATTGATATTATTATTAATGTTATTAATATCATTTTTATTTTTCTGTTAATGCTTGTTTGATAGATAAACTATATAACGATTTCATGATTTTAACTACAATTGGACAATTACGCTCTAACTTAGGGTATAGGTGAAAACGCATTGGTACCGTTTATCCTTTCGAATTGTTAAGACCTATAAGTCAATCTTTAACTCTCCAACCTTAATGTTGATTGTTTAACAAATTTTACAAAAGGAATTCAGATCTTCTTTTAAGTAATTTAACATTTCTACAATAAAGGATTAATGTTAAATCAAACTAATGGATCACTCTATTAACTAAGTAATTCAAATTGTTGTATATGAATTTGAGTGAATTGTGTGAGAAATGTCGGTGTTAGACTTTTTTATTTCTTAATCATCTCTATCTTTATGGTTAAGAAGAATCTTAGGTCACTAAGACTCCATAAAATAAGTAAGAATGGTGATTTGTCACTTCAGACTTAATTTCCAAGTTAAGAAACGCTAATAAAGAATTATTGTAAGTGATATCAATTGTCTTAATGACGAAGGTCAAATGGGTAAAGTGACAATTGAATCATGACACTTGGGTTGCTAAGCTCTTAAGTGGCATGAGTTGCGCTCCTATATCATCTATAACTTTTTGTCTAGTGGTAAGCACTCAATCCAAAAATTGGTGTTAGAGCCAAGGTTACAACTTTGATCCCCAAAGGAAAAATTGCTCCTGGGAGATTATTGTAGGTGACATCAATGGTCTCCTAACAGAGGTCAATTGAGCTAAGGTACAACCAAATCATCATGATGCTTGAAATTGTACTTAGTGACAATCTTTTTAAACAATATTGACACATTGTTACATTGTCATATTAGATTTGTGAAAATTATCCATTTAGAAAATTTTTATTCTAAATGCATATCAATCTAATTTTTAGTACACAAATTTGTTTGATTCATGTGAACTCTATTATAAGGTCTTAGCAAAGTATAAAGGATTCATTAAATAAACAAAGTTTGAATCTTTGTAACTTTATATAGAACCATCAACACTCATCTCTATGATATACATCATTTATAACCCTTTTGGAGATAATGTTGTGGTTCAAAAGGAAAATCTCTTACACAACAACTTCAACTTACAAATGGATTTCCAACTACTTTTTTTTGGAAACCTTTATCTAATAACAAGAGGTTTTTCCTATTATCTTGCACTTCAATCGTTATATACAAGATTTTAACATTTTGAAGGACTATGGTCATTTAAAAGAATGGTTGATTGGTATAAAACCCTTAATTGATGAGTTATTCATCAAATATTAGTAACTATTCCCAGGTAACTTCTATTTTATTTGATCAAAATCAATCTTGAATATTGTTAATCCTTTCGTAGGCCTTGAAGATGACATAATAACATGATCTTTTTACTTGATCATTGAAAGATATCTATGTGTGAGATTGTATTCCACAAATCATTTCAATTTTGCATTGTTATTCCATGAACATGATCACAAGTCCAACTTACAAATAATATTTGAAAATCTCCTTGTTCGACTAAATATTAATGGATCTGATTAGCCATGATATAATAAGAATAGACAAAGTTATTAGAAATACTCAAGATGGTTGAACCTTTGACTTTGATAAATTTTGTAGACTTGAGAGCGCATTGGTTACAGAGCTGAAAGTTATGAAAATAGTTCTTGGTCATGCTGGGATGTAAGACAAATTGTTCTCAAAGTCGTATCGATGTTCTATAGGTTTTAAATAATTTACTTGATTTACACCTTCACAAAGAAATAATGCAAAATATTCTTAATATACAATTGGTTAGTCAAAATCAAACTTTTCACCTGTTAACATTGTTGTTCATCGTTTTTTAGGTCTAGAAGTTAGAAATATTGCTATAGACACTTCGTTATTTTCCCATAGAATTAAAAACATTGGCCTTCTTAATTTAATCACCTTATCTTACTATTACATTTATAACTTATTTCTTTCCACGAAAAACTAGAAAGTGTTTGGATAGAGAACTAAAATAATTCTTTTTGAAATTTAAAGTGTTAGAATTTGAGGAAAAACTACTTTAAATTTAAGAAGTTGAAAAGATATGCAAGAGGTACATGAAGTAAATATAAAAGATATAGTTCTTATTGAGAAGAAAAAAATGGAAAAAAAGGGAAGAACTACACCTAAGTTGAGGATTAAATTAATTTTTTTGAGGCCGTCCTGGTAAAAATAAGGAGGGTAGTGACCCATGAAAAAGTAGACCTACCACACAAATCTGTGCAGTGGTGAGGGTGCAATGAGTAGTAGCAAGAACAGAAAGGATGGTTGTAGAGTTGAGCAGAAATTGGGGGGCCACAAAACAAAGCAATCACACGGCAGCATGCAGCTTATAGCTTAGCTTCTTCATTTTATCTTCCACAATCAAATAGTGGAACGTGGGTTTGGTTTCACATCACAAACTGTGTATATGTAAGTGAATAATTGGAGCTACAAAACTGAGATGTGAAGGGACCACCCTCACTATCTCTGAGCTTTTCGTATCCAGTATTATTTGCTACATTTCATGCACTTAATGCACCTTTTCTTCCCACCACTGCAAGCCCCAAAGAGTACACAGATTTAGGAATTATAGGTATCCAAAGTCACCCATCCATTAAATAAATGCTCAAAATGTAAAATTGTATTTCACTAGTTCTTTATTCACTTCACCAGGTTAAAAAAATGCCAAGTAATGGATTTCTTTAAATAATGGATTTCTTTAAATAATGGATTTCTTTGCATTTTGTTGAATGACTTGTATTTAAGTAATGGAAATTATTACTCATTTTGACAATGGAAATTTTTGCATCTAGATGCAACTATGGTATTGGAGATTTCATATTTTTTTTAGATAAGAGTAAATTATAATACATTAAATGAGCATAAACTTCATCCTTCATCTGGTTTTATAGGAATGGTTAAGTTTAAAGTCTCTTTTTTCTTTTTTCATAAAACATGGCATGAGTTATTGGTATTCATAGTATTTTACCTTTTTACTTTGAAGTTTTGGTTTTGTAGCAAATGTAAGATGTTTTGGTTGATCTTACAAGAGAGTTTGAATAATTTGTTGAACTCCATGTCTCTGACAACCCATTTGATGTAGAAATATGTGTGGCTGGGATGCTGGATTCTTCACTTCTTCGGTCCCTCAAAGGCTTATCCATTCATATTCGTACCAACACCTCACACATTCCTACACTCATCAGCCATGCTTTGCATCAAGTTGTTACCAATCTTCATAGCAAATTATAATGGTATTTTTAAAAAAATGAGAAACAGTAACCAACAAAAAAGTTACATTTTTTAGTCTAGAGTGAGATTCTCCGAGAGAAAATGTTATGGTTTGCAAAAGAAAGTTGTATGATAGGTGGTGCTTATTAATAATCTTTATTGATATTTTTGAAACTATAATTGAGGGGTTTATTGCGTATTATTTAAGGGTTCTAACAAGTTAAGTTTGGTGAATCATAGATGGCTCTAGCTAGACCAAAAAGGGTTAGGCTACAAGTTATGATTCAAGGTCTGGGTGGCTTTTTGTTTGATTTCTTGGAGCAATTTTGAATAGGTTAGGTGAGGTGTTTGGCAGAGTTTCTTTGTAGACTTTGGTGGTTCAGGGAAAATTTTAGGTGGTGGTCAGAAAAAAAAAATGGAAACTTAGCAAAAACACAAGAAATATAGTGGAAAAGATGATGAATGATAGTGTAAGATAACAAAAGTAGATAAAAAGGTAGGTTGATGCTTATGTTATCAAGTGTACATTACTCTAAATTTGACTTTGTCACTTGTTGAGTTTCTTGACACATTTTTTGAATGCTTTTAAGAAAGGAGAAATCACTAATTAAAATTCAACTGAGAAAACAAGACTTTCATACAAGAAATACAAAAAAGTTTTAAAAACACTCAATTTGATTATCAAATGTGAGTTTTACATGAAGTTACCTCTTATTAAGGTCTTAGCCATAAATAGTTGAACCTTATTTATAGAATGTAAGACTTGAATTTTTATCTAAAGTATTAATAAATATTTGAGCCTTATTTACAAATGTTAAACTTGACAACCTAAAATATAAATATACCTGCTTATTCTTATTCTAGTATAGAATAAGTTATTTTGTTCATTCCTAGCTTATAGTCTATTTTTAAGTAATTTGTTTCATGTGAGATGTTTTCTTTTAATTTTCGTACATTATTATTTTCTTTATCTTATTTATGATATCTCCTCCAAATTCTTTTTTAATTGAAAACTTTTTTTTAGTTGTACGTCAAAACCCTTATTTCATTTTTCAATTATTCTTCCTATCCTCCAAAGAACCAATTTTTCTTGTCAATTTACCGTATCACTATTTTTGCAGGCTAGCTACTAGGAGGGTGTGAAACTTTGCCATTAAGTGTCTTGACGTAGTCCTCATTTAGACTTAGAAGGATATATAAGCTGTGAGAAAGATATGTATCCATAACTCAACCAAGAAATGTCATGTAAAAATAAAGAACAAGAAGTAAAATTAAAAATGGAATGAACAAATTAGAAAAATGAAAGAACAGATAACCTTTGAATGACCAGCGGATAAGGATAAGTATCAGATTGTTACTCACTCCAAGATAAAAATATTAGCTAAAAGTACCACACATTTAAGACATTTGAAAATCTCATAAAATTCTAATTTTCATTTACTTTAAATTAAAGTATGTAAAGTATATTAGAGACGACCTTTACTTATAGAGGTGAAAAGATAATTCAACAAACATTTAAGAAAAACAAAATAAAATCAAAGATACATGTTCATGTTAAGGATGAAGGATATTCTAGCTTTTTTTTTTTCCCTAACTTTATCCTTAACAAAGTGATTAGATTCGTAAACTTAAATAACCACTTAATTATATAATGCAATTAACTCTTTTATATTATTTTTAATTTATGTCATCTTTTGATGTTTTTACTTTATTTATAATAAGTGTGCGAAACATTTAAATATTAAATGAAGATAATGTTACTGTTAAACTAATAACTGATATTTTTCAATTTTTTAAAGAACAAAGATAATATTTTTAAAATAGTAATCAAATAACGTCTATATCTTTTCATAAAGTAAACATTTTGATGAAAATTACGTGATAAAGAAAAGACCAAATATAATATCATGTACATCACCACTGTGCTTGCGTGTTGATTCAAAGTTTATTTAAAAAAATTCATGTATGATCAAGGGTTTATTTTTTATTGTATTAATTACTATCCTTGATTACATTGCTTCCCCGGCTGATGATAGTATAAATGCTATTTTTTTTATGAGTGATACCCCCAATCTTTTTATCTATATTATTATTATTATTATTATTATTATATATATATATATATATATATATATAT
>Ga0209489_109455_pt1 | contig 12079 bp, 2 predicted proteins | sample SiratrowhiteBW_FD_187527 | JGI IMG/M metagenome (GOLD analysis project Ga0209489, IMG submission 187527) | Root nodule microbial communities of legume samples collected from California, USA - Siratro white BW (SPAdes) (version 2) | ecosystem: Host-associated > Plants > Roots > Nodule | place: USA... | reverse complement strand
TATATATATATATTGAGATAATATTTTTCTCTTATTTTAAAGCGTATGGTTCTTATATTATTGATTGACATGTATTTATATTTGTCAATTTGTTTTCAAAATTAGTATATTTATTTTAGTTATAATGCTAAAATAATTTTAAATACTATTGAATTATATGTTTATAAACGTTATAGAATTTGAATAGGAAAATTTTATTTATAACTATATATAAAAATTATTTTTAATATATTTTAATTTTCCATATATATCCTTTAATTTATCTACAATAATTTTATTTATTTTATTCTCTCTCAAATAATCTTAAAACCGAGTTTCTCTCTTCTTCCGTACTATTCGTTTTTTTTATCTCACATTTTATTTGTTCTCTCTTGGTGATTTCAAATTTTTAAACTTTTAAATTTAAATTTTAAATAATATCCCAAATTTAAATAAAAATAACATAAATATATATACTATAATTAATAAATATTATCATAACAATTAAATTTTAATTAAATAAAATAAAATAACACAACGCATGGATATATAATTACTACATCATATCCTAGTTTGTGTTTTCCCTATGAATGAGTGATTAATAATGATTTTTTCATGAGTTGAGTCATTAATTGTGAATTGATTATTAAGGTCTACAAACAACTTATAAATTGGTTATGTTATCAAGTTAATTTGTGTACCACCTCTTTTTGACGAAAAGTTATCAAATCAAAGTATCTCCTTTTAACTATGTTTACTTAGTTTTATCATTTTTATTTATATCATATTTAGTATGTATTTATTGTTAAGATAATTTGTCGAAGACAAAAGTATTAACTTTAAAATATTTATAGTAAACAGAAAAAACATATTACATATATTCTAATGACAAGAATAAGAAGCGCAGAATAATGGTAAAGAGCAAAACAAAAGACAAAGAAAGATATATTTGACGTGAATTTGACGTAAATATATGTTCTTTATGTTGTACTTTCATGTTATTTTAAACAAATATAATTAATAATGTTACAAACTAAGAATTAATGATTGAAGTCAAAAGTAATACAGTACTAACATCATACTCTGATAAAAAATTAGAAGTGCTCAATTAATTAAATTTAAATACTACTTAATAAATAAGAAATTGACCTCACTAACACTAACCTCTGGAATGATTACCTTTGTGAGGAAAATATTTAAATGACACTATGGTTTAATGGTTCTCTGACGTGGCTTAGATTAGTGACTTCAATGTCACACTCAAACGCAACACATTCAAGAGAAAGAAAGGAGAACAACCGTACATTTATATAAGGATGATTAAAATTAATAATCATTCAAGTATTACACCATCATTTAAGAAGTTATGTAAACGATGACCTCATTTGCCAAATGAAAGTTAGGTAATGTAAAAAAAAAAAAAAAAAAAAAATAAAAAAAAAAAAAAAAATAGACTTAATAAAAAACATTTTCCTCGAAATCATATTATTTCATATTTTTTTTTTTCCAATTTGATCTTCCTTTTATAAAAAATATTTTTTTTTGTTAAATTTATGATAGTGGTGTTATTATAATGATATTCATGGTTAATGTTACTTATTATTGCTATTAGCAATATGTCATTCATTATTTATGTATCATTGTTTTAATGTCATTATCGTCAATTTATAATAAAAGAGAATATATTAATCAATTAAAAATAAATTAAATTAAAAACACTTAAAATTTTTACCTAAAATTTAAAAAATTATTAGAATAATAAAATTAAAAAAAAAACTATTGCACCAAAAATCTATTATCAAATATGATTAAAATTCAACACTACTTTCATCATTATTTTTGTAAACTTCGGTAATAGGAGCTCCAATTATTTGGAGTTTTAAACGAGACAAAACCTGTATGCAATTGTGTATTTTTTTTTTTAATTAAGTCTTGTAAAGTTTAAATATGCATTTATACATGACAACTTTAAAAAGTTAAGTATACTTTTTTTATATATGTCTATTAAACTATTTTTTAAACAGAATTAAAATCGAGGAAACAAAATTATTATTGGTGCTCTTAACTATACTTTTCATCAAGAGATGGAAACGCTAAAAGAAATGAAAATAAGTAGTTCTTATATAAACCAAACAACTTATTTGCTGAAAGCATGCTAGTTAAAATAATACTAAAAAAGATATATCAAAATTTCATATGAATATGACGTAGAACTGTGACGTTATGAAGATAACACATCATTAAATTGTTTCTTAAAATTTTTATACAGAAGTTAACTAGTTTATTTTCATAAAATTTTTATTTTTTTATTATATTTTTTAGAAAAATTTTAAGATAAATAAATAGAAACTCAACTAATGTTTAAATCCAAAAGAAGTAATAGAAAGCTAATAAAAGGAAATAGAACCTCTATCAGATTTCTAAACGTGTAACTTTAACTTTATTATTTTTAAAGAGTTTTTATAGGAAGGATTTTTGGATTTTAAGAATTTTGTAATAGATTATGTATATAAAGTAATATTGTGCAAAAGGGAGTTAAAATTTAGGTGGTCAAAGCATTTTTGTTTGGAAAAATAAACCAACAGAGTTGAGGTTAAAGAAAGTTAATATTTAAAAACAATAACTAGGATCCATGGTATGTAATTATCATTGTGCTTGTAATGAGTTATATTTGTTTGAAACCTTATTTTTTTATTATGTTGGATGTTTAAGTTATTGTTTGGTTGTTTATTGATGATCTGAGATGTGAAAATTTTGCATGTTGTAGGTGAAAATGAAGGTTTCCTTCATAGAAAGATTTGCCTTAAGTTTATTTTCGCACAGATGAAATCTTTTTCGCTCAAGCAAAAGTATAATAGTATTAATATGACTCAAAACAATATCATTTTTGTTTAAGCAAAGCCTTTTTTCGCTCAAGTGAAAAGTGTAGTTGTGCTAATATGATCCAAGATGACGACTTTTTTACTTGAGTTTTTCTTAAGTGAAAGTTCTAGTGATACAAATTTTTGTTCAAGCGGAATTAGCTATGAAATTTCACTCTAGCGACGGATTGTTGTTCTAACAACGAAATTTTTGTGTAAGCAAAAATAAAGTAAAAAAATTACCTTATTATTGTGTCTATTTGCTCAAGAAGAAATCCCTAGCTCAAGTGAAAAATAATCAAAAAAATTTGGTGTGTTTAAACTTTTATTAACGTGAAATTATGAAATTGAGATATTATTAGATAGTTATATGTATGTACTTTAAGGTAAGTGATGTGATAATCTAAGATGTAAAAATTTGCTTGTTGTGGATGAAAATGGAAGTTTCCTCCATAAAAATATTTGTCTTCAGTTTATTTTCGCTCAAACCAAAGTATAACGGTATTAATATGATAAAAAGTAACAAAGATGATACTTCATAGCCTATTTCAATCTTTGACTTTTTTGAACTTTAGAGGAGTGAAAACAACTTTAAGTAGATGGGTAAAATTGAATCACTCTCTTCTTTTTTTCATCCACTCTATATGTAAGTTAAAAAAAAAATTAAGATAAATTGACACGTTATAATTTGAATGAATTAAACGTTTTAATTCACCCATTATTTTTTTTATATACATGTATAAGATAACTAATATAAATAACCAAGAACGAACTTAGATACCAATTTTTTTAATATATATCTATTTATATAAACGTTTAGTCCTAAAAGATTAGCAAGTCAATTAATTGTTTTAATTAGATAAAACAAAATATATTGTTAGGGCATGTTTTTAGAAGTATTAGAATATAATATCATCTTAAAATCTACAATACAATATTTTTTAAAATATAACATTTTAAATTATATTAGTTTTAGATAATTTAAATATTTTTATCTTTCTTATATGGTATATGACTAACTATTTAATATATATATATATATATATATATATATATATATATATATATATATATATATATATATAAATTAATTGCTTTAAATAAAAGAAAATTAAAAAGAGAGATTGAAATCTTTTCTATTTAATCATTACATAATAAAAAAACATATCTATCAACTTTGTGGAGCAAAGAAGCAACAATAAAAATAATAATTTTATACAGACATGGAATACAAGAACGAGAACAATAGAAACAGAGGCAAGGGGTTAAAAAGGCTAAGAGGAGCACTATTAGTTAAATTTATGTGGGTCAACTACCATTACTAAAATAAGAATTATTTTAATTATTTATTTGTTAATTTTATACTTATTTTTGTTTCTTTATTTTATAATTACTGTCTTTTCATAAACTATTATCTCTGTGAAAAAAACTTAAATTCTTTTTACCTTTTTTTTAGAATCTGGTAATGATCATTTATTTTTTCTAAGTCATGGTTTAGGAGGTAATAATGAGTAGAACTAACTAACTATAAATTCGATTAGGATAATTTTTATGTTATTTCAAGCTCTCTTTTGTTAATTTTGTTTGCGTGTGATAAAAAATTTGTTGTATGCATAATCATTTGAGAAAATATGAATCTTTATTAGTTTAAGTTAATAATATTGTATTTGTTTGTTAAGTGGATTTTTTTGAATATCCTCATTTAAAACCTTTCTTAGAATATAAGCTTTTTTTTAATAATCAAGTTGTTGCTAAGAGAAGTTTACTTTAAACAGACATTAAAATAAATAACTTTGTGTATTTTAATAGATTAGACGTTTTCAAACTAAATGATTGATTTGGTTGTTATTGTTGAAATTTTGTTTGAATAGTTGAATATTGTAATATAAAATAAAAATGTTGTTGGATTGATAAAATTAAAATGTTATCTTATATTATGAATTGAATGATTGTAATGATAATCGATGAGTATATGTTGATATTATTGTTAATATTCGGTATTTATAGTATAAAAATTAGTTTAAGTTATAATGTTTATATTTAATAAAAATTATGAGAATTGAAAGTCAATTTAGACTAAATCAATTTTGGTTCGATTAAGAAACGATAAGGATATTTTTTTTAATGCAAATTGTTGAGTTGTTTTAATACAAACTTAGCTTGTTTGTTAATATTGATATCTACCTAAATAATGGTCACTTAATGAAAATGGAGACAATGAGCAATTAATTATGTGTTAGAACTCACTAAAATGTGTTCCATGGTTAGTGTTTAAACACTTTAATGACATATTTTACTTTAGTGACATATTTTAGTTTAAGTGTGGACAAGACATAATCAATTCTCTTATTTAAGAGTAAGTTGTTTAGACAATAGATATCACTCAATTTAGAAAGAAGCTAAATAATTTTTTGTAGAATTTTTCTCAAGTACTAAAAAATCGTTCGAATAATTAATCTTGTCATTCAAGTGACATTTTATCACGAGGATAACGTCGTGACAATTTTCTCTCCTAGTTAATAATATCTCTCAAGTGATAATCTCCCACTCAAATGATATTTTTTAGTAATTTACACGTTAATTTGATAATAAACTTAATTTAAACTCTATGTAGTTATAATAGTAAATTCGGTGAATCTTTTTTTAAATATAATTTTTGTGAATGAAGTTTCTTGATTAAATTGAAAATATTTATGTTACGGTATGTCCAATAGTCTTATTTGGTTAAAAGTCAACACGATGATTATCTCTAATGATGTTATCTTAACAGGTTGAGGTTGAAACATTGGACATCCTTTATGGGGATAGAAAAGTTGTTCTAAAGACAAACACTCGTTCCTTTAGTCCTCGACTGAAGACTTGTTACAACACATCCAATAACTTACATTGCTTAGTTCAAGAACAATTTAAATACACATATCTCATTTAATATTTAACATTCCAAGACACTATTTAAGAACAAAATCATGATGAAGCTCTATGCTTCAAAAAGGATCATGTGTCGTAATTGCATCTCTACTAAATAACTTGTAGATTTATATAACTAATATTTTACTTCGCGCATAGCATAAATAAAAGTTTATTTATATAATTAAAAATTCTAATAAATAAATACTTTAAACATATATTTATATTATGATTAAAAATATAATAATTAAATATTTTAAATATATAAATTATATATTGAATTATGATAAATAACTTATATTGAAAATTAACATTATTTTTAATTATTAGTTATTTTAAAATTATTTAAATTCAAATTAGAGCTGAAAATGTTGAAAATGTTTGATTGAGAGATAAAAAAAACAAAAAAATTTAAAACATTCTTATTAAAAATAAAATTTCTAAAAATAATTTCGTCAAAAAATAAACTAAAAATCGTGCAAAATATTATAATTCAGAGAGAGACCTGCAAAGTTATATCCACTCGTAATAACATATAACAAGTGCAACATGATAAAAAGTATAATACTACTACATATGAAATCCACACAATGAATGGAAGGTAACACTCATTCTAATTTGTTATATAATGAATAGGGTTTCGAATTTAGGATACAACACATCATATCCAATCCAAATATTACAGCAAATAATGTAATATGATAAAATAATGCAGCATACAGTCTGAAATCCACAGACTCATAGAAACAAATAAAAGATAAATCTTATTTTTTTTTTTTAATAATTTGTAGGATAAAGAGTGTCACACATGACCTAATAATATTATAACAAATAAAATACAATCTACCACCTTTATGAAATCCACACATGTATCTGTCACAAAAAAGATTAAAAGGCAACATTTATTCTTCTGTTTTTCAATATTTTTTCTTTATCTTGTCAGACAAATGATCGTGGGATCTATATGACAGAAAATACATTGCATAGCTAAATAAATGAAGCCAATCAATTGCCAGAGATATGAAAACTGCATATGCAAAAATTGGCTATGTACAGATCATCCTCTTCTATAAGCTTATCAAAATATAACATGCACCACATGCATGCAGACACATATGTTGATACACTCTCCAACTATATATTCTGTGAGATCTTATCCAATCTTCACCTCTTTGCAATTCATTGTATTTTTGCCGCGTTTCCATGTCGAAAAGGATATATAATAATCTTAACGAATGTGCATTCATTCTTCTCTTTCAAATAAAAACAATGCAGAAAAGAAAAAGGAAGGAATGCCAATATATACCAGACAGAATCTCACCACTTCACTAACTGTTACACACAAGCTTGGTGATAACATTATTAATGCTATTGGAATTCATTAATTTAATTTAATGAACAATCATGTTCATTATGATTGTAACAATTAACTGTTCTTTTATGACGCAAAACCACTTCTACATGCTTAGTTAATCAACTATCACTTTCCATCCTGCTAGAAGAAAAAAAGAGTATTATAGTTACACAAATTCATCACTACCCTTGATTTGATCCATGTGGGGTCCATGCAAGACATCTCATGTGCAAGAAGAATTTGTGAATAATGGGATGAGTTTACGTAAAACCTTTGCTTTTGCGGCTTTTAGAAAGCTCTTAGGGCTCATCTTTCTGAATGTGCAGTTAATGTATGCAAGTTTTGAGGTCCTCATTTATAGTGACTTTTGGGTTACTAGGAAGGCCATAATTGATTGACATATATTTGGTTTCATGGTGATGAGAAAGTAAAGGAAGATCAAGCTTTTGGTGCTTCCAAAACCCTGTGAAGTTCTTGTCCATAGAAAGAAGTCGTCTCTATCTATCTATATTTATGGTACAGATGCAAACATCGGTTCACATACAATGTCGTTCTTTGGCATCCATTTTCTTGGTGACTTTTAGAGGTTACAGAGAGTTCTTTTTGAACGTGATGTCGTGGTTTACACCTTCCAAGTTTGGTTTATGTCTTTTGGTATCTACGTTAGGTCGCTCTTTGTTTTTCTTCTTTTATTTTTAATTTGCGTTTATCCACATGACTGAAGCGTTTGATTGATAAGGACCTCCTCAAGTTCATATTTTTTTTCCCTTTATATTCTTCAAGTTGACTCTTTAATTGAAGTTCTGAATCAATGAATAAGAATTTTATTAGCATTCTATAACGACAAATTTTTTCCCTTTCATGTGGAAGAATTTTCTTAGAAAATTGTGATCGAGTTTCTTTCTCTTATTGAGGAAATTTTTTCTTAGTTTTTAAGAAAATAGTTCAGTATATACCTCCAAACAAACCAGCAATTAGAATTGATCAACTTGAGATGTGATGGGTTTTCCGGGACCACGAAAAGAAAGGTACATAAAAGATTAATCACAACATGCTGGTCTCTTTTATATAGAAGATATGACGATATGACCCTACTAATCGGAAGTTTGTAACTTAGACAGTGGTTTACAGAGGCTGTGGCTAAGACCCTTTTGAGGCTTAATAGGTTACTGAGAGTTTAAGGAGGCTTTGGTGGTTTAATTAAAGGCTGTTATATATCTTCATTAATTTTTAGAGATTATAAATGAATAAATTTAAATACAGACCAATTTTAAAAATAATATGTTTCATTGATTAAATAAATTTTGTTGTTAAAATTTTAGGTGTTGATTTAATTAGTGATTAATTTTATTCTCGTTCTTATTTAGTTCTTGTACTTTTTGCTCGCGATCCTTAAATCATTGATCACTATAATTTCATCGTTAGGTTAAACATGACCTATATTTACAATAAAAAAATATTATTGTAATTGCGGTCATAATATTTATTTTTTAAAATATTGTATAAAATTTGATTGTAAATTTAAAAATTAATATAAATTTTGATGTTAATTCAGTTACACTCTGTTTCTCAAAACTATTACCGATTATTTCAGTCGGTATTTCCTTATTATCGTTAAGAATAATTTTAGCTTCGACAATTACAAAATTAACAAGATACTCTTGAGTTGAACAAGACTAAGATGGTCTTAACTCAATTTAACTTGATTTAAATTTGATCTAACCATTTTTATTATGACTTGGCTCAATTTAAATTTTATTCTACTTTATTTATTTTATTTTTACTTTTAAAGTAGATTCTACTTTAAAAATTAGTTCATGGTTGATCATGGCCATGAAGCTTTTGTTGATATTGTGACTCTATTAAGTGGATCTTTTAGTCTTGTGAGTTTATTTGGGACAACCATGTGAATCAAAATCAAATCCAATGAGAAAAAGATGAGAGATGTGATAAGAATTTATTTATGTAAAAGATTTTTTTCTATACACAAGCATAATTCACATTGAGTAAATTCAAACGTCACATTGACATATAACATAAAGAAATAGTTGAAATAAATCATATCATGAACAAGATCAGGCTGTGAATTATTTTTCACGATTATTCTAAGCCCCACCAATACCAACAACGACGGATTTAATTTGTACATGTATACAATTTTTTTCCTTATTGACGTCTATAAAAGCTTAAAATGTGATATATATCACAAATCCCCTGTTTTTTAGTTACTTAAAGGATTTAATTTAAATGCGTTCGTAGTGTAAAAAAAATACCTTATTTTTATTAAAAATGCATTATCTTCTAATTATGAATTTTTCATATACATTAATTTTTTTTAATTTTATAATAAATAAGGTGATTTAATTAATTGAAAGTGTACAAAATTATATTGAAAAATGTATTAAATTAAAATATTATTTTACACTGCTTTTTATTTTCAACTATGATATGTTAAGTTTTACAGCAACACCGTATAGAGTTAATCTATAGATATTTATTATTAAAAGTAAGTTGATTAATTACTCTACTGATGCATCATTAAATATATATATATATATTAACCTTTAATTTGAAGTGACGAGGTATTGTAACTCCAATATGTAAACTTTGTGCAATCATTTCATGTATCCAGTTTTGTGGAATGATTTGAGCAGTGGGTGACAGAAAGTGGGGAATGCGATAACGATGTAGTTGTTACAGACAACATTAATAATGTTACATCTTACTTCATCAGCATTCAGCAACAAGAAACAAACAAACAAGAAGGAGATACGATTTTTTACCCCTCCATCGAAATAATTGTGCTTTTCTTGAAGATGTCTTTCGTCACTGCTTTAAGGTGCATAACTAGTGAACAAAATAGCAGACTTCATACACCATAGAGGATATCTCTGAAACAAAATTTTCTAATTATTTTATAGTTTTCACATTAACTTATAAGGAAATTCATTTTATATTTTTATAAAAAAAGTCCTTCAAGCATATAATGAATAACCAGAAAAAGTGAAGAAGAAAACTGGTTTTGGTGGGGTGAGTAAGCGCCAATGGAATCACGTTGGCCTTGAAAACGAAAGCAGAAGATGCCTCAACAGAATAGCTAGCGTTGCGTGATTAAGTGTAACAATGCTGCTATAATCAGCTTTTGAATAAAACACTTTATATAGAGTTCTTGAATAAGGCGCGTTTGGTTCAGCTTCATCTTTTCCTTGTGAGAGATTAAGGAAATAATTCACAATAAACAAGCTATAACATGATTTGGTTTGGTTTAGTTTCTATTAAAATGACAGTAACCATCCTTTCTAACTGGCTTAGTTTGGTTTCTGTCCATTTTGGTTGTTCTTTAAAATAATTGAGTTTGTAACAAAATTTCAAAAAGGTTGTCTTCAAAATCCTAACAAAATGTTCATGAAGGTTATCTCCTATCAAAATAATTAGAACAGACTTTTGGATGATTCCGATACTAAACAAATTAAAATTTAAGCGTAATTTATTCTTCCAAAATTAGTTTATTTAGGTATAACTACTTGAAGAGGCATTGAATATATTCTTTACGTGAATAAGACATTTCTTAGTGACAGTTTTAGTGTGAACAGAGTTATTAAGTTATTTTATTTTTCTTATTGAATTAACTTTGATAATGTTTCATTAACTTTTATTTGTTATTTAGGATATATATTGTCTTAATGGAAAAGGAGTTGCACTCCTAACAAGAGATAATCTACTAATGATTGTCATGATAATATGATAGAAGTTGAAGATGATCTTAAAGCTTAACTTCTTACCATATTATATGATTGTTACGGCAGAGAGACTTTTATAAATATAATGTGACACAACAAAACTTTTGCACTAAACGATTAAGTTATGACACAACAAAATTTTGAACTGAGGGACTAAGCTTTTAGATTGGATAACTCTATTGATTCAGTGTACATTTCTCTATTATATTCATTAGAGATCATTGAGAGAAACACTATATTAAGCATTTATGTTATACAATACAATTAGGGAGCATAAAAGTTATGTTTTTTTTTTCAATTAAATTTCTCGATATTTTATCAAATTGAATATGAAGCAAAAGAAAGTAGAAGTAAATGATTTTTTTAAGCTACAATCCATTTATAAGTTTCGGAGATGGAGACCTAACAATACTTACCTACATAGAAGCTCAAAAAACACATATTTAACTTAATACATAAATGAGTTAGTTATCATATAATTTGTTACTTTTCAGTGATTGACATATTACTAATTAAATTCTTTTATTGCATGCAACAAGAATCAAAGGTAGTTAATTATCCTCATATCTAATAAATATACTATGTGTGGTTCTATTCATTAAAAAGCAAATCCAATAATCAAATGAAAAAGTTATCTATCAGAGTAATTTTTTAAGTGTTTTCAAGCACACTTAATTTTAAAGTATATTATTATCTCACTATAATATTTTATCCAAATGAAATTATAACCGATAAATTTAATTTAAGTATTGTTTTTGACTAAAACTCTAACCCTCATATTTTTTAATATGAGAGCATACGAGATATCGGGTTAATCATTACGTCTGAGGTATTGTCCGTTTTAGAGCTCGGTTATTCCATCATGATTTTAATTTGAAAAGGCATCTTCGTAGGTTAGGGGAGGAAGATGTATATAAATTGGTCTTGGTCTCGACTTCTAAGCGATGTGAGACTATATTGGGTGTACCGAAACAAGTCCCCTAGGTCGAGAGCCAAGGGAACGGATTCTCATAGACGATGCCAATGTTCCGACCTCAAGCTCGTTGAGATGACATCGCTAGGATCAATCTCCGTGTCTAAGATATTATCTGCTTTGGAGCTCGGTTGCTCCATCACCGTGTATATAAATTGACCTTGACCTTGACTCTTTAGTGATGTAAGACTGTATTGGGTATATTGGTAAAATATATATATATATATATATATATATATATATATATATATATATATATATTTTT
>Ga0209489_109452_pt1 | contig 12081 bp, 5 predicted proteins | sample SiratrowhiteBW_FD_187527 | JGI IMG/M metagenome (GOLD analysis project Ga0209489, IMG submission 187527) | Root nodule microbial communities of legume samples collected from California, USA - Siratro white BW (SPAdes) (version 2) | ecosystem: Host-associated > Plants > Roots > Nodule | place: USA... | reverse complement strand
ATATATATACGTGTTTGAAAACTTATAATTTAAAAGACGTGGTAAAAAGTAGGCAGAAATTAATATGATTTTTTTATCAGCAATAAGGAATAAAATAAATGGGAACATTTGGGATTTCCAAGCCTTTGTACACAAAAATATATACATAGGGAGCAAAAGCGAACACCAACTTCAATTCTTTAATCTACCGCTCCAAGACTCCAAATAGAAACACACATAATGCATAATATAGAATAATAAAATAAATGTGGAATTGGATAATGACCTATTGACAATCAAACACTCAAATGAAAACAATAGTATGGAAGAAGAATGAAAGAGTCACAACGAGAAAGGAGATAAATGAATAAGTTATTATAAGAAAGTTTCAAAAATATTATTCATTAAATAATATTTATAATTCTAATATAAATTTAAATTCATTAAAGAATATTTATAGTACCTATGTAAACTTAAAGTCAATTAAAATATTTTAAATTCTTATTTAAAATTTTTTGTAGGTGTAATTTTAAAATTATTTTTTTTTAACTTTATAATAATGTATAAATATTAAATTATTTTGAAGCTTTAGGACCTTTGAAGCCTTTGGGACTTTTGAGGCCTTGAGGCTTAAAACGATTGTTTTACCTGCTTGAGCCTTAAGTGAATCTTGTAACTCATCTTCTCCAAAACTCTATTAATTAGGTTACTTAAAACAAAATAGAAAATATCTTTTTTATTTATATTTTAATTTAAATTCAAATAAAATTTATTGTTTAGACAACAATTAAAAATTGTTGTTTTATACCTATTTTAAACAATGAATTTTAGACTGTTAACTTATGTCAGTATAAACTAAAGTTAAAAATGGTAGTGTTATAAATAATAGACAATGAATATTATAAAAAAGAATTTGGATTTATACAAATAAAATCATGAATTTAATTTTAAAATTACCTTTACGTGATATTTGAATTGATATCAAGTATTGGAAAATGGTTTGATAGTTCGAGGAGACTAATTGAAGTTGCAGATCCCCTTACATTGACAAGATGAGTTGGATGATTATGAATGAATTAAAGAAAATAATTTTTCTATCTACCCAAGAGTGTTTAGGTGTAATGCATTGCACGGGGTTGTGAGGAAGATGAATACGGTTGAATCTATGAAATTGCTTGCATAAATTTTATGAGAATGAACTATTTTACTTTAAACATATGTCTTTGATGGATACTTTTTATAAGATTTTTTTTGTTTTTTTTACAAGCTCTCTAGAAGTTGTATATGTTACAAACTTTTTACGTGATTTAATGAAACTATCTTTAAACATTTTACTCATACCAAAGATTAAAGAGTTTTCTTTATTATTTTACTACTGAAAGTTTAGAAATTCAATTATGTTAACTTAACTTATAGTTTTAAATATAATTTTATCACTTTTGAATGATTTCAGATGTTATGAATTTTAGTACATATATAATTTTTTATAATTAAAAATTAACTATAACTTTGTTTACAATTTTAGCAAAAAAATAATATTATCATTTAAACATTATCCAGCCATACGACTTCAGCAAAAAAATAACTCATCTTTTTTATATACCCTATCCTAACTCATTTTAATGGTTAGGAACAAGGAAAATTATACTAGGAACAATTAAGAATCCCTCTTATAACAACTTCACCCATCATGCAAAAACACACACAACATGCAGGAAATAAAACAAAGACCTAATATTATTGTTTCTAAACTTATTATAATGGTAAATGATAAAATAGTAAAGCTTGGACATTTTTCAACCGTCTTCTAGCCATGAGCATCAGAATGTTGCAGTGACTGTTAGTAATGAGGTTTTCCTTCTAGACTGGAAAATAAATTGGATTTCTCTGGAGAGTTGGGCAAAAATGGCCTACTGGGAAAAATGTTCATAACAAAAACATTAATTTTGTAAATTGTGCTTATACTTTTACAATGTTTTTCCAAAAAGTTATTGTGAAACTTGGTTATGTGACATTTCATCCATCGTTTGGCGAAAATCTAAGGGTTTTTTCTTTTCATTGTAATATGTTTCTTAGGCACAGTGTCACATGCACAGTCTCAGCTTGTGCAGTCTACCCTTCAATTCGATTCTTAAATTTTCCTCTTGCCCTAGTTATCCCCATATGCATGCTGTGCATTAACCCTTTGTAACATAGATCAGTAGCTTCACATGTAATTTTTCACAGGGCTGAACATAATCCAGCTTCTTCACATTTCACTAGGGAAATCAAGGTTACAAGCCTCAGATTCTTACACCTTTTCATATATATTACAATAAGCCTTTTGACTCATGTGGAATACCAAAGCACTTAAGCTAAAATAACAACTTAATATAACTAGGTTGGATTTTACATCAGAGATTTTTCATACAGACAAACACATTTTGAAGATTGCAAGCCAGGACAAACCCAAACCATATCATGACACTTCTAGTCTAACTAAATAACTAATCAAAACCCTGATTTCCAAGATTAAGTTAAGGCTTTCCAGGATATTTTGGATCATGAGCTGGATTTGGTCTTGTTCCAGCGTAGTCTTCTATATCCCTCATCATTCTGCTCTCAGCAATCTCTTCCTTCTTGTCTTCCTCGGTATAAGCTAACCCCATAACTGGATCCACCTGAAGGTTAAAAAGTATCACTCTATATGATCAAACTTAAACAAGAATGTTCATTGCCATGTGTATTACATTCACAAAACAAAAATTAATATTTATGAGTTACCAGTTAGTGATTTAATAACATTACCCCATATATACGACAAAAGGAAAAAACGACCATGTAATTTGGGTTATAATTTGTTTAATTGGATTTTCTCAACGAAATCAGAACTTGGAAATCTTGTTGCTGCAATGAACTTTTCCTTTTTATTTTTTCTTAAGATAAACCTTTCAACTAGTTCAGACAAAAACGGTTTTTGTCATGTAGTTAGGGCACAAGAGACATGTCCCCTTCGAGGTTAATTATCTTATATATATCTTGATATTTTCGGGGATTTTCGAGATATATATGTGGCAGAAATATCTGTCAAGGAGAGGGAGAAAGAGAGAGAGAAAAGATAGAGGACCTTGGCCAGATGATCTTGCCCTAAAGTATTCATTTTCCCAATCATAGTGCTTCCTGCATAATTCACAGTTTAACATGATGAATCGGATTAAGAGTCCAAAATTTAATACATTAAAATAACCAATAAAGTTCTGCATCAAACCCTTGAAACTTACTAGTTGCAGGAACTGCAGCAGCAAATACAACACAGGAAAGAAGCAGAAGAATAACAAGAAGCCTAGGGAGGGCTTTGTTTTCCATGATATCAGTTTAGATATCTATAGAAAGAGGGGAATATGATGAGTAATTGAGAGAAAAGAGGAGAAGAGCAAGGCTTTGTGAGATGACCTAGGAGAAGGGCCAAGAGGGTCCTTATATGGAGGAGCAAGGGTAGCACTCTTGAATTAAATATCAACCAAAAAATATAAACAACACTTCCATTTGCATTACAACAAAGTAATGTGTACGGAATACTTAAATAGTTTTCTCTATTCTGGCTTTTGGCCACTCCGAAGAATAGCTTTAATTTGTATCAAGATAAACCAAACAGGTACTTAGCCGTTACCACCATAAAAAATAACTTAATTTATTTTACAATGAAGCATTATATTAGGTTGTTGATTAAGTTTTTATGATTATTTCAAAGTTCTGACAGTTCTTGTGAGCCTTCATCAACTTCTACTTTTTACAAAATAATAATCCGAAACTTCATTTTCTTCTGTTATGCATATATAATTAGCATCATTAAGAATGCATTACATATACAAGGATGCTCCAATTAGTGCATGTAATCAAAGGCATCAGTGCATAATTGACATTGAGTTGTTAACATAATGATTAATGCATAACATACACGAAAAAAGGTTAATCTTTCTGTTCTCTAGATTACAAGTTCTGACTTTAACCCTCCACTTAAAAGGTTACTACTTGTTTACCATGATTTAACTCGCTCATGTTCGTTGACAAAAGCTACTGAAGAATACAAGTTCTTTTGCTTTGAACAATTATCAGCCATAAGATAATTTCATATCAGACTTGTCAAAAGTCATATTTAATGGCTCAACATTGAGTTAGCAAAAGTCAGCTATGCGCGTGATATATACAAATGCTTTTCACCTCGCATGTTTGTGAAGGACACACTAGTGTTTCTGGCTTATTTACCACCTACAACTGTTATTGGGAGAATTAGAGAACGTGCATGTATGTACCACTTTGAGCACAAAAAAACAATATATTAAGCATTGCATTTTCAAATCTTACGATCCCAATAAATTAACTGTCCAAGTTCCTTATTTTGAACAACACCCAAGTCAGAAAAAACAAACACTTGCTATAACATGTGAAACATAAGAAAGATTGATACTATAATGCATTATCATGACCGTCCAATCAATTAGGTAGAGCCCCTCAAGAGAATAAAAACCTGCATAATTGACTTCCCCACGCTGCATCAACAATTTGGCCCAGATACCAAATCATCTAGTACTCGTTTCATTCCCACTTTAGCTAGCTTTAACATGCTTATGATGGAAAAGTTTGCACATATAGCGCATGGAGAAAAAAAAAAAAATCCCATTTTGCTGGTTCTCATAAATGTTCCACGTCTACACGAGATTCTGTCGTTACATGAAAAACATTAATAATAATAATGAGTGAAGGGTTTTAGGAGAGTGTGATGGGGTTATTATAAGCTTCAATAATTGGTACTTGTTAGAGTGACACGAAGGGGTTGTATGCATATATATATAATATATATTGCAATAAACAAAATGTCTTTAAGAAGTGCAGGTTCACCAAAAAACAATAGTGGTGTAGAATGCAAGAAGTGCAATCTATTATCCCAGGTGTCAGGTATTCCTTTTTGAAAAAGATGGATGAGTGCGTTGGTAGGTAGGTGTTAAGCACCCTTGTGGGTATCATCATCTTGGGAAAACAGCATAGACATGAATTGTTGCGCATGGAGGTGTCACTACATCAGTATCTACCATGAATATATATGAATGTGAGCCATTCCCTTAGGTCCCTCGTTTCAAGAATCTCATTATGCTATGTATTTGCCAATCTCCACTTAAAATATCTCTATGCTATTGGGCCTACACTCGGGCCTTCCACCTCCCCAATTTGTTTTCTCTACTATTTATGGCATATGGTCTGTGTTTGAATTAGATTTAATCTTTTCAAGATCAATTCTAATTTTATGTTGAAAGCTAAAGTAATGTTCTAAATGGAGATTGTGCACCGACAAGGTCGAGAGCGTTTAATTAGATAGTTGAGTCTTTTTTTAATACATGTTATTAGAGATTTGATTCTATATATGTGAATGGATAAATTTTTGTTGGTAGGAAAAGACATTCTGTGGTAATGGCTCAAGGTCTTCGTTTGCTAGTGTTGACTAATACAAGAACTTTTATTAGGGATATTTATGATTTGTCCTTTTATTAAAATTTACTCCAGTAAGCATTAAAAACTATATTTAACTTGATTTAGTTAAATTTTAATTTAATATAAAATTTGAACAACCAATAAATTGATATTTTGTGGCATGGTTTAGATTAGTTTTTGTAGTTTTTATTTTCATAACGATGTTAAAAGAATTTGTAATTTAAATTTGTCTAACATAAAAATTTATTAGTGAAAAAATATCAATAACCATGTATTATAGGTTTTAGTTTAGGATAATAAACCTGTACATGACGAGATATTTTTGTGGTGCTTCAAATTAGGACCAATACAAAAATTCTTGTTAGAGTGAAAAATGAACCTTCCTTTGTGTTTCTTATCATTTTTCTTTTTTGTATTATCATGTTTCATTTTTCTTATTATATACCACATTTTTATTGTCATAAGATCGATATTGACACTAATACTTCGTTAATGTTTGTTGTCGTCACGTGAAGTTTCATTATAAATTTTTTTAATGTCATTATTATTATGTGTTAGTTTCACTACATCTTTTTGTTTACTTTAGTCTTTTTTATTTTTGGGTGATAGTATGACTTTAATATTATTTTTGGGATATTATTAAGAGGTTATGTTAAGATTGGATGGATAATTTTGTCACTAAGAATAATGAGATGAAAAAATGGGAGAGTAGGCACAAAATTCACAAGCTATGTAAAGTGATGAAAAGATGTAAGGATAACGGTATTTTGGCAATCACTACTTTTTCCTTCATCTTTTTTTTCCTTTACAAATACAAAAGTTTATTTCTAGAACAAATATATTACTTCTAAAAGTGAGTTGTTAAATAGTTGGTAAAGTTATCAAAACTTCATTTCCTATGATGAAAATAGCTATGTCACGACATGAGAAATTTTGCTTGATTGTTACGTTACATTAGGCCATATTAAACTTTAAACTTTCATGAAGCTATATATTATTTTTCAAAGTGATATTTTTTATAATGGTATTTGATTAAGTATGAACATATTTTGGTAAAGGTTAAGACAACTTATATAATGTATATTTTGGTTGTGAAAATGTATGTATATTAAATCTTGAATGTTCTATATATAATATATTTTATTTATTGATAAAAGTTAAGGAAAGAGATAAGAGTTTAACATGCTTAAATGAGAAAGAAAGAAAAGGAAGAGTATTCACAATTGTGGCTTGACAGAAAGGAACATGATTATAGTGTATGTTTTAATTTGTACATCGAAAGAGTGATATTTATATTGAAAAAAAAGTAAGTATTTGTAATTAAAATAAAATAAATAAATAAATAAAGTGATGTGGATAAAATGTATCTCTACAAGTTATCATTTATTTTGAATAGGAAACTATCTGCAAAAAAAATTATTAATATTCATGTAACAAATTAGCATTTGGCCTAACTAGTCTTTTTAAAAAGGTAGATAGATTTGTTAGAAATTTTATTTGAACTAGTGACATTAGTGGGTTGGTAACTGTTAAATGGAATCAACTTTACACCAAATAAGTCTTGTAGATGGTTAATTTTCAAGTGGAAAATATAAGTTATCTTCTCAAGTTATCTTGGTATTTTTCTTATAGCTCTATGCCTTGAACTTTTCTTATGAGGTCTAGGGTTTTAATCCAAATATAAGAAAAATATTTCTTTGTATAAATTCTCATCTATTTGGTTTGACATTAACGATTGGTATAATACGATTTTATACAATATTTTTATTTTTTAGACTCTTATCAAAGGAGATCACATTAACTTTTGGAATGATTTATGATGTTCCATCAGTTGCATTTCTCTACTAGTTCGGTTCCTTATGTGAAAAGGCTTAAGCTCACTCACTAGTAGAAAAAGAGGATTTAATGTCTTTCTTATTAAGACGGTTAAATGCGAAAATGACGTTGTTAAAAATATGATGATATTTTTGTAAATAAATGAACATTCATAACGTCGGTTAGACAAAAAGTGACGTTGTGATATGCACAAAACGTCGGTTAAACAAAACAATTGTCATAGATATATTAGTAAAAAATAAAAATTTAAAATTTTCAAATGGCGGGTGAGCACCACGTCGTTTAGGAGGTACAAACCGACATGGTGTGTCTAACCATGACGTCGATTATGTGACTCCAACCGACGTCATGGTCACGCTGAGAAAATTGGGAAAAAAATTGGGTAAAATTAGGGTATGCACCACGTCAGTTTTGGGCTTCTAATCGACGTGGTGGTCCATCATAATTGAAATTAGGGATTTCAGGCCATGCACCACGTCGGTTAGAAGCCCAGAATCGACGTGATGCTTCCTGTTTTAAACTAGCCACGCGTTTTTACTCTTACACTTTTTGCCTCCCTCCCTCATTTTCACTCTTGTGCGCGCTGCTTCTTCATAGTTCTCTCTCACTCACATTGTCATTTTCTCTCTCACGCATTCTCTCTTGCATTTTGTCTCGCTTTCTTGCTCATGTTCTCACTGGTACGTGGTGTTCTCCCTTACGTATTGTTCTCCTCCTTTGCTCTCATTGTCTTTTATGGTTTCATTCACTCACTCCATTTTTACATTCTCTGGTTTTGGTAGATTTTGTTTGGGTCGATTTCGTTTGGGTCGAGTTTTGTTCATTGGTTTTGCTCTCACTGTGTACAAGAGGTAGGTTTTCCTACATTTGTATATTTGGAATGCTTTATGGTTGTTTGTATCATAGATTTAGGGTTCCAAAAATTTTTGGATGGAAAAACTTCAAATGACCATAACTTTTGATAGAGAGCTCGGATTGAGACACTCCAAAAATGAAAGTTGTTCGAAATGGGGTAACGAAGCCCTTGGCCAACCGCCGATGGCAGTTGGGCCTCCGAAAATTCCAAAATTATATCGTTTAGGGTTTCTTTTTTATTTTTTTATTATTTTTTATCCATTTTTTTAGATTGTAGTCTTTGATTTCACATATCTGCACTTGTTAAAAAATTCTAAAATTTTTAGTGGTGTTTTCTTGTATCGATTATAGATTTATCAATTTATAATTTTTTTTTAAAAATATGACAACACCACGTCGGTTGTTAGGCTAAAACCAACGTGGTGTTGTCAACAATGTCGGTTTGTTCCCCATAACCGACGTTGTGCTTCTCTGCACCATGTCGGTTTTGGCACCAAATCGATGTGGTGCTTCTTCTGTTTTCAGTTCTCAGCAAGCATTAGCAAAGCACCACGTTGGTTGGCTCTTAACCGACATGGTGGTGAACTAGGTGACGTCGATTGTTTAACCAACGTCTGATTCAACGTCTCCTGGGTCAACGTCGGTTTGGGACCCGATGACAAAGGCCTCTCAGAACCAACAATAAAGGTCTTTTTTCTACTAGTGACTGTTAAAGGTTTTCAAGCTTGGAATGATTGTTGTTGGTTTCTCTCTTAACATTCCTAGCCGGCAAATTTGCAAAATATTATCATAATCGATTTACTACACATTCTCAATTGGTCTTTGGATGATTCTAGTCAGTTAAGTTAAAAGGTTCTAAGAACTTTTTTATTTGTTCTCATGACTGTGGAATTGGGGAAGTTAATTTGGTCTAATGTCTATGCTAAAACTTCGATTCTTCAGAAGTGGCTTCATAAGAGATGACCTATTGACAAAGAGGTTCAATATCTTTGTGCTCCATGTGTACCTTGAGTAGCAATAGGGAAAGAGTATTTTTCATACTTTTTGAATGTCAAACTGCCATACAAGTTTCTGTCTTGATTGTGGCATGTTTTTCCTGGTATGTATTTCTACTCTCCTAATGATTTTATTTAATTCTTTAAATTGCAAGTACCTGTCTGGTTAAACAATACATAACTATTGCTACTTATCTCTTGTGAATGATTGGAGAATGAGAAATCATTCTAGGTTCCATCAAAGCATAAATTTGGACCTGCCATACACATTATCAAAGGTTACATTAGATTATCAAGTAATGCTTTCAAAAGGTCTATGAATAATGATATAGTTGACTTTTCTATTTTGAAGTTCTTTAGAATCAAAATTAGGCATAGGAAAGGTACTTATACTATTCAAGTCATTTGGAAAATGCCTAAGGCGAGATGGGTTAAAATTGACACGAATAGAGCTACTTGAAGTTGTTTGAGTAATGCTACTTGTGTTACTATTTTTATAGGAAACTGAGGTGAGTATATTTGTAGCTTCACTTTTTCTAGGTATTTAGAAGTCTTTGTATGTTGAGATTATAGGAGTCATTCTAGTTATTGAGCTTTCATGGACTACATATAGGCTTGTGTAGCTTGAGTAGAACATCTAATGAATCTACACACTTAGTAGCTTTCACTACAATAAAAAGTTAAATTACCGACAGAATTTTATCGATGGAACTTTATCCATCGGTAAAATATCATTATCGACGATTTTATCGACGAATATCATCCGTCATTAAATTTATCGATGGATTTATCCTAAGTCCGTCGTTAATTACCGACAAACTCAGAAATCCATCGTTAATTACCGACGAACTCAGAAATCCGTCGATAAATTTATATACAATCAATTTACTGACGGATTTTGAATGTTTCCGATTGATTTGTCTCGTCGATGATCTTTGTTTTTTTTTGTAGTGTTTGTTAGAATCTTAACACATCTTATAGTACTTTTTATCATCAAAACTTATAGATTATCATATCATGAGATCGTCTAACGAGTATTAGATCATCTAGTTGGTTATGGACCATCTAGTGTTTTAACATACAACAGGTAATTAGAGAAGAGAAATTTTGATAGTGTTTTAGAACTTGCAAATAATGGCATAATTTCAAGAATGTAGTCGTTACAATCCCTTTTTTTGTCATTAAGTAACTTTGAAATCATTTTAATATCTACATCTTTCTTCTATCATTTGATGAACTTGATCATTGAGAAACATTGAATGCGCTTCATGAACTATTTTCTCTTTTTTTTTTTTTTATATAATATCATTATTTGCTAACAATACTTATCTCTCTAAGTTGCATAGTCGTTTACATTAAAACATGATAAAAGTAGACATTGTATTGAGCAGTTGGTTGAGCCAAAGTTGACATATGCTTGTGTCATAATAGTTGGCAAACATTGCAACTTTAACTCAATTTCCAAGAGATCTTTGATATAGTGTTGACATTGGTGGATATCATCTTGACAACAGATGATGAAGACATTTCATGCAATATAGAATTAAGCTTTGAGAATATTCTTTATGTCTACGTTTGCTTTGAAGTCTATTTTTACTTGTTGTTTGATCATCATCATCTCATATCAAACAAAGTGGAAAATCTATAGAGTATTATATTGTCTATGAGACGAAGCACTTACGTTTAACATGATATGCTCTTTTAATGCAACATCTATCTAACACAACTTCTTCATGTTTCATACTTTGTTAGATTAAGCACTTAGTAAAAAGCATAGAGTTATTGTAATTTCGCTCTAACAAATACAATACACTAGCATAAAACACATATTAGAAAGTGAACATAATATGAACATATATGTTATAACGGTTAATGATTATTATTATAAAAAATTTTCTTGAAAAATATCATAAGGGTTAAACCATCTAGGTCTCAATATATGTCACACAAACAATAACTAATTAAAAAAATATGTTATACATATATAAAAAATACTAGAAAATACACATTTAGCATTGGCCAAAACCTAACTCTAATAAGTAAAAGTTGGTGCTAAATAGTTAATAACATTGAATTTGTATCACACATGAAACAAACTATAAAATGATGAACGATAATTCATTAACATCGACTTTTAAAGGAAGACTCTAAGTAGTGTTAGCTAAGCTAACGCTACTTCGTTACCAAATTTTAAATTAATTTTTAAATAAGGTAGTTTAATATTGGTCAAGCTAATACTAAAGTATTTTTTATTTTAAAATTTATTTAATTTAATATCAGTTAAATAGACGCTAAAGAAAATATATTTTTAATATTAATTTAATTTGTATTGATGTGACTAACATTAATATAATTTTTTTAAAAAAATTATACAATGTCTCTATCTTCAACAAAAATAAAACTAAAAGGTAAACAAAAAAGTTATAGATGATGAAATAGATTAGTATGGATGAAGGCAATGAAAGTGGGTGAAAGTGTAGACGAGAAAGATGAGAGTCGTTGAAGAAGATGAATATGATGAGATTCACATAAAAGAGAGAGACGAAAATTATGAGTGAGAAAATTTGTCATCTTTAAATATGAGCCTTTGGATTAAAATAAGTTATATTTCTTATTTGTTCTCATGAAGACGTATAAGTATATAAATAAGAGCTGGCTAAACTGATACCAACTTAAAAAAATAATAAAATTAGTGTTGGTATAGTCGATATTAACTTTAATAAATACAAATACTCAAAATAAATAATATTACCGTTAATTCGGTCATTGATAATCTTGCTTATTTTTAATACTAAAGCTTATAGTACGTATATAATCATGGTACCTTGATTTTCTTTCAATTCTCACTACATTGGTTTCATTTTAACTACATATGAGTCTATAACTCAATCATCACACTTACCACATGAATTCAATCATACTGAAGCATATAAATATATATATATATATA
>Ga0209489_109449_pt1 | contig 12085 bp, 2 predicted proteins | sample SiratrowhiteBW_FD_187527 | JGI IMG/M metagenome (GOLD analysis project Ga0209489, IMG submission 187527) | Root nodule microbial communities of legume samples collected from California, USA - Siratro white BW (SPAdes) (version 2) | ecosystem: Host-associated > Plants > Roots > Nodule | place: USA... | reverse complement strand
TGTCCTACCTGGGAAGAGTCTAGAGATCATGGCCCATTTGTTACCATACACTCTGTGAGCATTCAAGAGTCTCTCCTCTTCTTCCTCACTGAAAGCCTTTCTGTTGATTCTAGGATCTAGCTGATTAAACCACCTCAATCTGCAACTTTTTCCTGCAATTACCATTCAAAGCCAAAAAACAAACAATCTTGAGGAAACATTGCTCAAAAAATGTTATTCTCACACCAAGATTTTTAAATAATCTTTTCCATACAACAAAAATTTTTCACTAAAAAATATGTCATTTACCTGATCTTCCTGGAAGATGTTCTGCGATTGAGTTCCAATTTTGAGGACCGAATTGTTGAACAAGCTCTTTAAGTTTGACATCTTCAACTGGCCTCCAATGTCCTCTGGCACAAAGCTTAGTTAGTCTAACTCTCCCTGTGGCAGAAGAACTATTAGCTTCAAGCTCTTCACCAGGTTTCAAAGACAAACTCTTGTTCTCAGATTCTTCTTCCTCCTCCTTGTGTTGGATCACTAAGGAGTTCGAGTTCTTAAAGGGCATGTCAGAACTCTCAGCTTCTGCGCCTCCAACATGACCCATGAACCCCAAAGTGTTTGAACACTGAAGAGCAAGAACAGGAACAGTAGTAGCTGAAGGGAAAACATTCATATCAGCACTGAACCCACAACCACCATTCCTGAAGCGTAGTGAGTTACTCATTGGAACTTCAGATGCAGAAAAGCAGAAAGGAGCTTACTTTAGCAATGCTGAGGTAAGAAAAACAATATCAGACAAAGGGTATCAAATGGGTGAAAAAAAGAAACTCAGAGAGGAAAAAACAATCAAAGGGCAAAGGAGAGATTCATGGTGATTGTGAGCTCCCTCCCCTGAGCCAGGCATTGATGAGGAGTCACAGAAGAGAGAGAGGAGGAGACAAATGGTGCTCAGAATGAAGACACAGGAGCCAGAATAAAAAGGACAAGGTTTTAAAGAAGAGTTCAAGCAAATTATCAATGATTTTTTTCTTTTTACTTCAATTTTTTTCCATTGTTGAAAGCTCAGTTCTTTCTCTCTTATGTGGAAATGAGATTAGTGGGTCCACTGTTTCAGTTTCTCTCTCGTTTTAAGGAAAAAAAAAACATTAAACAAATATGAGTGAGTGTGTGTGCATGCAATTCAAGAACCGCTCGTGTGGCTTGTCAGTTTCACCGAGGTTGCACGTTTTTTTCCTTTTCCAGCTTTCCTTCTCGGGCTCTGAGAAAAAAAACCAAAAGATACGTGAGCTTGTTTCCCAACAACACTTTTTACTTTTAACAATTTCAGTTAAATATTCTATATTTTACATTAATTAAAATATTCTATATCTTTACTCACTTATTAAAATATTCTATGGTTAATATAAATATTATTTTTTAATTTTTTATAATTTAACTCAGGGGATTAAAAAATAAAATTAAATAGATAATTTTTAAATAAATTTTTTTTTATAGACAGTAAATAAATAATTACATTTATCATATATGTAAAATAATAATGGTAATAGTAAAAATAACAATTCTGATCGTGCGCGTCCTGTCTCGTGTTTTGATTCAATATTATTCTGTCTTTTAGTGGGCTTTAACTTGCCTATCTCATTCTTATTTCTTTATTTGTCCAACTTTTCTGTGTAGCGTGAAGTTTTAATATTTTTCTAAGAATGAGAAGAATAATTTATTAATTATTTAATATATAGTGGATTTATTTAATTTTATCATTTGCGAGTCATTAAAATCAAGCTAGAAAAAAATACCTAATTAGATATGATATTAATTTATATTTGTTTTTACTTAATTTAAATCATTAACTTTTGTTTTAATCGCCTCTCTCAAATATGGATTTCATAAAATATATCAATTAAAAATTATTTATTATAACTTATTTAATCATTAAGTTGCTCAAAATAACATTGTAGGTTTATCTTGTCAGCTTTGACACATTTCATTATCAAAGCAATTATTTTTATTAAAATATTTAACATACATACATATATATATATATATATATATATATATATATATATATATATATATATATGTAATAAATAAATATAACTACAAATTCTTGCTTTCTAATTCAAATATGTATACTGTTTATACTGAATACTTAGATACAGATGAGAACTAAATTATTGGATTTCACTTTAATTCACTGAGAGACTAAATTACATATCGGAATAAATAAATGTGAAATAGTTATATTAAATTATTTAAATAAAAAATTCGAAACAGAATGTGAATAAAATGAATATAAGATAATGGTAAAATTGGTATGTTTTCAATTTTATTTATAATATAAAATGTTGAGTAATGTAGTAAAATTAAAAATTAACTGAATTATTATAGATATAAAAATAAATATGGAAAAACTTGAGTAAAACTAACAATATATATAAGTAAACAACTTCCATAGTGTATGAGTGTTTAAACGAGTTGTTTATTAAAATAAAATATGTTTTAAATAAGAGAAAATAATAAAGGAAATGTCTTAAGTATTGAAACAATAAGATTAAACAATCATTTTAGTAAATTTTGATATTGGTATGGTCGTGTTTATACACTATATTAATTATTTTGAATGTTTTATATATGTTAAGTATAATGTAGATGTTACAAATGTTAAAAATGTGGCACTTTAATATTAGTTAATAATTAGTTTAAAAAATAATATACTATATTGGTTAGTGACTAAACTGATACAGGAAGTTTCTTGGTTAGAAACAAAATTGTGTAACTTTTCAAAATAATTTGAGATGGGAGAGCTCTAAAATGGGGCTAATTACATATTTTAAAACTTTTCACAACAAATATGAGTAAATGATTTGAGAGGACTAATTACAGATTTTAAAACTTTTCACAAACAAATATGAGTAATGATTTGGAAAGAGCGTGTGCAAGTTAAAAAATCTTTTTAGATAGGTTGTTCCAGAGAAAGGATATTTAGCAACATAATATAAACGTGTAATAGAAAGTTTAGTGAATATTATCTTTTATACTAATTCGTTTAGTGAGATAATTATATTTAGTTTTTTTTTAAGAAAAGACTTTAAATGTTTCTATTATAACCAAAGATTATATAAATATTTTTATTGTATTTTTTTGCTTATATAAATATACAAAGTCAATTTTAATTACCTTTATTATTCTTTTTGAAATAGAGAACACAAACTAAGTTATGTTTGGTTTTAAAATATTTTTAAACTCTTATTCTTAACCAAATAATCAAATAGCAACTTAAGATAATTGATTAAATATATTTAAATATATTTTAAACGTTTTAAAAGTTCGGTAAATAGAACTTTTAATTCAGCCTTGAGTGCATTTGATCATACTTTACAAAGCACATATGAAATACTATGTTTTACTATATTTTTCTATCACCACTATAAATTACTGAAATATTTTTATTTTTTTTTTTCGTGTTCTCGTGATATATTCATCTTCATCTTGATGTTTTATTTATAGTTTTATCAAACAAGATCATTTGTGAGCTTAGAATAATAAGAATTAATGTTGTAAAAGACACGTCTCCAAGAAAGTTTCGTCTTCTTTGTAGTAGAGGTTAGAGATCCCAAATTCAAATAGAGATGAGACATTTCAATAATTTATAAGTGAGTGCAAACCTCACCTTACAAGTCGGTTTTGTAAGGTTGGGTTAGGCTTAAAGTTCACTTCTTGATATGGTATCAGAGTTTCTCCTAGCAAGGTTATCAGGCCACCCACTGTTGGGTTATTATCGAATCACCCATATAAGTTTTACACTCGAGTTGAGCAATCTCGGCGTAAAAGGGTGTGTTGGAGATTCCACATTCTGCTAGAGATGAGGTCTTTCAATAGTTTATAAGTGGGTACAAACCTCACCTTACAAATCGATTTTATAAGGTTAAGTTAAACGTAAAGTCTACTTATAATAGTAGATGCTCCATATAAAAGTTTTTTTATCTTATTTTAATTCTCTAAGCTTAATCTACAATAGAAAACAATTCAAAACACAGATGTAATATCCCATAATAAAAGATTATTAATATAAAGTATTTGAAAACATTTAGAACTTTCAAAATATTGTTATTAGAAAACCTTCCATTTTTATTGTGATTAGAACGTTGGACTAAATTATATAAAATCATTTATTTTCAAAAGTATATAGTCAATATTAATACATTATTTGTAAGACAATAATCATTAGAAAAGATTTGAAAACATTATAGTCTTGTAAATCTTGAAAACATGTATGTTTCATAAAACATTCCCTATTCGTAATTATATGAACGTTGTATTCAAACTTGATTTCAATTCGAAAAGGTTTAATTAAGGATTAAACAAAGTTTAATAACTAAGAAAGGAATAATAATAATCACTGAAACATAAAGAACTTATTCATTATTATGCTCAACCTAAGGGACTGTCTAATGTGTAGTAGAGGAAGATTGGATGTCTAATGCTTTGACTAGACTAGACCATCTAACACTTTGACCAGACTAGATTGTCTAATGTTTTGAATAGATTAAACCATCTAACACTTTGAACAGACTAGATCGTCTAACTGTGCTAAACCTAAGGGACTGTCTAATGTGTAGAGGAAGATTGGATCGTCTAATGCTTTGACTAGACTAGACCATCTAACACATTGACCAGACTAGACTATCTAATGTTTTGAATAGATTAAATCGTCTAACACTTTGAACAGACTAGACCCTATAATGCTTTAACCAGACTAGATTGTCTAATGCTTTGAATAGACTAGACTGTCTAACGCTATGAACAGACTAAACCGTCTAACGCTTTGAGGGATACTAGACCGTCTAACACTTTGAGGGATACAAGATCGTCTAACGCTTTTAGCAGATTAGACCATCTAACCTTTGGTACTGGATCGTCTAACACTTGAGTGAGACTTCATTGCCTAACATGTTGTCGCTTGACCATCTAATGCATTTGAGCATCGATTTAATGAACCATGTTGGAGCATCCATTTCTCACCATTGATTATGTTTTATTTAAGACAAAGTTTTCCATATACCATTAATTCAAATATTTTATGAATACACAATTCTCTTTTATTTTCCTCTCCGTGTTCAACATATTATGCATCATTTCAGTAATTAACAACAGTTTCAACTAATAAACAAAATAACATCTAAAATTAATTCACAATGTTAGTAATGCTATATATATAAAAAAAACACAACCATCTATTACTCAAATATAGTGTGAGAAAACTGATACACCAAATATACATGTCTCTGTAATGTATTCTCTTAGGACACACTATTCAACATCACACACCACAATAATGTTCATTGTCAAATTAGTAATCCATAGTTGCTTTTTCTTAGGCCACACAACACAATAATATGCACCATTGCAACACTCTTTCATAATTATTTTTCCTCACGCCACACAACATAATAATGTACATTGTCACATCACTCTTCTATAATTGCTTTTTCACACAACACACCCAAAAAAATATATTACACACATTAAGAATCTCACCAACACTAATGTACCATTATCATATTATTGTTTAATGTACCCACAATAACACTTGTAATAATTTTATCATCTAATACAGATAGTTCATTTCACATGTAAAAAACAACCATCTATATTTGTATCTAAATTATTCTCTAACTATAATCTCAAGCATCGACCGCCATACCACTTTCAATCCATTCAGCTAACATACACCCTCCACACAATACATAATGTACAGAAATTATTCCTTCTTTCTAAAACTTTTGTTTTCATCTTCAAATGGACCAACTTTGCATAACATACATTAAGAACTTTTTAAATTATGATCTTGTTGTTGTCTTTGCAAATGATCACATAACAGGAAATAATGAAGTCATCCACTTTGAATATCCATCTCCTAAATTATTTTCCATCCCTAACAACTGTACCTTCTTTCATTTAAAGGAAATAGTTTATAGTGCTTTGGGACTTTCAGATCAGAGAACATTGATGAAGTTGTACTACTACAATCCTCAACTAACTATATAAGGGAAAATTAGGGAAAATTAGGTACCATGTTGTCTAGATAATAACTAATAAAATATTTCTTAATTTTTAATTTGTAAATCTCAATTTTCATTTCCTATAATGATTGAACTGTATTCCAAGTTAACAAGATCTACGGTAGAAATTTGGCAGCTTTTAAATGCACCCACTGCATCCAACTCTTTCATAAATGAAGACCCAATCAATTCAACTAAAACAATAATCTACTACATAAGACATATCCAACGTGCCACCATAATAGAAAGAGTAAAAGGTTTGGTCTAACCTACACATGTCAATCCCATATAATTACTCTTCCAATAAACCATTTCACAAATATAAAAATACTATAATATGGAGATCAAAAACAAGTTACAAAAATAAACTACTAACATTTAGTTAGAGTTGTCAATCAAAAACTTATACGTGACACAATACAAATATAAAGTGATGTTGAAGTCCAACAAGTGACTAACCGTTAGAAAACTACTCAAGTTCTTAACGCAAGTGTGTAGTATGAAGATTCAATTGCAACAATTGAACTGTTTATCAAAACAAAAAATTTACACAATGCAATGCTTCAAGAATCGACTTAGGACTTAAAGGATAACACTTACATAGATATCTTAGAAAAACAATATTCACACTTTTCTAAATTATTAGTCATTTTATTGCTCTCGTAATTATGTTATATCATTTCATATATAGTCTTTCATCTACCTTTACTTAATATTTAAATTATATTTTAATTAGTTTGTATTCCATATCTAATTTCTCTTTATGTTTCTTTCTATAAATTTATAACCAAATATTATTACGTAATCTTTCTTTTTGTAGTTTACTAAGTTTACTAAAGATATAAAACTATTTTTTATTTACAACATCTTTCATTCCTATTATCAATTGTTTCTTAATTTTAAATTTTAAAACTATAAATTATACATTTATGTTTTTACCAAACTAAATTATCATTACATACATATCAACAATGAATAAATTAGCTTTTATTTCTTATTTTTTAAAACACTGAATTAATATTTATTTGAAAAAAAAACACACCAATATTTTCATTTTGTTTTTCTATTATTTATTTTGATATTTTTTAAAAGAAATAAAAAATTTAAATCCAAAACATATTACAATTTATTCTCCCCAATTCAAATTTATTATAAAATACAAAATAAAATAAATTGTAATTTATTCTCCTCAATTATAATTAGTTATTTCAAAATATCAATAAAATATTTTATTTCATTCTCTTTTCATTTTTATTATCCTTTCAAAATTTTAATTCAATAATTTTTATATTGTTAAGTCATTTTCATTTTAAACGAATTAATGGTCACAAATTTAATTTAAAAAAATATTTAAGAAAAACAACTGATTCTTCCCTTTATAACTTTTAATTTGCTCCCTATCCAATACAAATTAAAAAAGAAAAGAGAAAACTCTCAAATTTTAGTTCAACTTTTAATACATTTATTTAAAACAAAATATTTTTCTTTTACCTTTTTCTATTTTTAAATATAAAAATAACAATATATATATATATATATATATATATATATATATATATATATTTTTTTTATATTTATAAATATAAAAATAAAAATATATATATATATATATATATATATATATATATATATATATTTGTTTTATATTCCAACTACATTTCTTAAAACTATTTCAAATTTTTAATTTACCAATAACAATAAACCTTCACAACTTTTTCTTTTATTTCCTTCTGTATTAAAATGCTAAAATATTTATATTTTTATAAAACCAAAATATATTTGACTTTACATATTTTTTTTTAATTTCTTTCCTCTCACAAATTATTTAAATTTTTTGTCCCCAATTTTAATTAATTTTTTGAAGTACTTTTTATCTATTATTTTTTTTCTTTATTTCTCACTTAGCCCCTACTATAGGATAAAAAGAAAGAAAAGAAAGAAACTCCTTCGAGAAATCAACTATCGAAATTGTGGTGGAAATTGGCAAAACCAATTGCACCAGTTGATTAGTATTTTCTAGAATGCACCAGTACTTCTAGCGGACCAGCAACACACCACTAATCAAGAAATGTTTATGCGGCTAACCAACTATTCCTGAATTTTGCAGCCAATTCAAATTTTGCAGCAAGTTCCTCACTCAATCAGAATGCACCAAATGCAAAGTGCTAGATGATGAACCAAAAGGTGTTGGGGAACCAAAAATGTTGTTTCTGAAATCAACTTCCACCAATAATTTCACAGTTTTGAATCAGCTGCTTCAGAGACATCTGGTGCGCGTTTTGATTCAACCGCTGCAATTGCTTTTTCAATGAATTTGCCAGAGTAGTTGCATCAATTGCACTGTTTCAATCAAAATCTCGTGCATAAAGTTCACTGAAATTCAAAAATTGTTAATTTTCAACACGCTAGTGCTAGTTGCTTGAATAAACTAATTTTCACTACTTGCAGCCGCACCAACGAACAACATTGTGTTTCTGAAATTGTGTTCCACACGTGTATGAATCAGTACCTTAATTCAATTTCGAATTGCAATATGAACAGTAACAGCACGAAACTGCAATTTAGTTACGTTGTAACACTCGTCTAATTCTTGTAGATTCACGTGTATTGGTCAACTTCACTAATTCAAGAGCAAAGGAACCTATCACCTATGAAGCAGTTATATGAATACGGACACGGATATAGATAAGAACACATGGATATCACTAAATTGAAAATTATAACGCATAGGAACATGAATATATATATATATATATATATATATATATATATATATATATATAAACTTTATTAAAATATACTAATATAGTGTATAATATGAAAAAATAAAAAAGAAAAACTTTTATAAATAAAGTTTAACAAAAAAATACAATTTTTATATTTCATCCTCATTGAAAAATATAATTTTCAATTCTGGTTCATCAAGATATAAATTGAGATTTTCAATACTTTTATTTTCATCCAATGAAAAGTCATTTCCTGCAAAATTTCAAAATTTAGTTTCCTCTTTTTTTTATTTTGAAGAGTTTTTTGAGAGAAGACGAAAATTATTATGGATATATCACTACAAGAAAAGCTATTTAGAGACCAATTTTTAGCTATCAAATGAAATGGTTGCTAATTGTGACTAAAATACCTACCAAATTAGATTTTAGTTGCTAAATAACTACAAAATATGAATTTAGTGACCAATTAAGCTAATATAATTGGTATCTAACATTAGCTACTAAGGTTTTAGTGACCTACACCATTAGATTCTAAATTAGTCTCTAACTTAAATAGATATCAATTTAGAATCTAATGGTATAGGTCTCTAAATAGCTTTTTTCTTATAGTGTATACTAGATTTTTCGCCCTTTTAGGTGTCATCTTACTCCCTTTCAAAGAATGTATAAAAGAGTAGGTACTCTAATTCCTTTCATAACAAGAAGAAGAATATGATTGTCCATGTAGCTTAAGAGTTATCTTCTAAAGTGTTGGTGCATGAGTTCCATGAACAATCCATCATGTTTTTGCATCCATTTTACCTCTATCTTATAAAGAGTCAACATCGAAAAAATCTTCTCTTCCATACTAAAGTTTACAAATTCTATTTACTTCTCTCCTTATATCTGGATCATCAAAGTACCTCATAAAACATTTCTTCCTTCCATGAGTAAGTTCGACATCCTAAGGTGGAGCAAGTCTTTGTGAATCTTTACTTAACCATTAATGACTATAATATCTATAACATTATAAATATATAAACATAAATTAACATAATATTATAAATTTATAATATTTTAAATAAGATAACCATGACAAATATAATCATTAAATAATTTAACATTACTTTGGATTTAAACAATGAGCAAGACAATGAAGACATGTGCTACTTGTGGTCCAATGATCAATTAATATTGAGTGATGAATGTTCAACTTCTATCTTTCTTTCATGTTGAAATATGACCTTTCTCACATTTTCAATCATTGAATCCCACATTTCATATACTAAGTAAAGAGTAGTCATATCCGTATCTATTTTTCTGAGAGCATCGTAAATAGGGGAGTAAAAGAAAGTATGCAATGAACCTTCATCCACCAATTATCATTCAGCAAAGTTTCTTTCACCAATTGTGCACTAGGCACATTATCCTCTTTGTAAGAGGACCATTCATCACTAATCACCATATCTTGAAGTCCTTTTTTCAAACTTCTAAACCTTTTTAGCATGATTACGGTTGAAGTAAATCTTGTTGGAGCAACAAAAAGCAACTTCAATGAGTTGAAGCTATTGAACAGTGATATTCTCATAAAATGCCAAATAATGAAATTTTTAATAAAGGTAGCATCATCAACAATTTGTGAGATCTAAGAACATTCATCATAAGCAACACTATTCCTTTCCATATTTTTTGATGCACAGATTTTTTTCGATGCAAGATTTAAGGTATACACTACACAAAGAGTCCAATAAATTGAAGGAAATTCTAATTCTATGAGCATATCCACAACCCTACATACAACTGCATCATCAGTTATAATTTGTATCACATTATTCGGCTTACTAAAACCCTTCCCAAAGAAAAAGCCAAAGTTACATTTGAGAGGGAAGTTGACAAAGGACAATTAGCTCGTTCATCATCCTATACCTATAATAGAGAGTAAAAATGATCATATGCATGACCTAAAAATAAGTTATGAAAGTAAGGACCAAAGAAAAGTTAATATAAGTTTTTAGGTTACCTAATACATTAAAGGTGCTTTAGTAATTTAAAATGGGAACAAGTATGAGGAAGGAGATAAGGCGGATATGTGCGGACCCGTTGCCATTCTTATACCCAATTTAAAATATCGATTATTACCCATATCCATACATTTCCCAAGACACCCAAGAAAGGAACAAAAGTAAACAAAATCAAGAAACTACAAAGGATGACTAAAAAAATCATGACAAGAGATACTAGTTCGACCCAATATCAAGTTTTGTTCTGTTATAAAACCTATAAATAGGTTTATCTCTTGTAAAGTAAAGCTTAAACAAGAGATTTTTACTAGTTTGAATCACAAATGATCTTACATCTAGTCCTAGTTACTCAACCTTAGAATTAATTTTTGAAAACAAGACAACGAAGAACTATAAAATTAACTCTTGAACATACACAAGAGGATATATTCTACCCTTGGAACACTTTAAGAGGATACCAATACACAACCTCTTGATCACACAAAAGGATATACACTAGACACACCCTAGAACCTCGGAAAAGGAAAGAAAGTACAATAATTCTTAGTAGAAGCAAAACACAAGGTAGATTCAACAACAAACACAACTATTTTGATTTGTAAAATTAAAATCATTCTTTGAAAATTGAAAATAATGATCTCAAATAAATTCACTTTTGACCGTAATAATTATTGAAATAAAGAGTGAAACCAATGTTTTATTTATAGCGTTCAAAAACACTAATTGAAAACATATTTAATTGTTTATTTCAAATTGGTAATCAATTATTCTCATTCAAATTTGAAAAAAAGAAATTACAACACTTTCTATTTTAATCGATTATGACATGTGTTAATCGATTACTTCAACTTTTTTCATTTAATTCAAAAAAAAGTTAATCGATTATGCTATATTATAATATGCTAATTTTAGAAAATATTCAAAACCCATAATTTTGCACTCTCTTTGAATTGGTTAACTAAATAGATAATGATTATCCTATTCTAAAATATCTTACAAATATTTTAATAGATTACTTAAAAGCTTAATTGATTAACATACACAGTCTTGTTCTCATATTCTTAACTTGCAAATTTTCTTTTAATTATATATACCTTGTGAATGCCATATGTGAAAGTCTTACAAAATATATAATGAAAGCTAAAACAACAAATACATCTTCAAATATTATCATCAAACATTTTTTGATGTTTAAGTCTCCTCTTTAAATTTAAATTTAAATTAGCCACAAACCTCGTTAAGAGTCCAATTTACTTCTTTCTAGATGGTCTTCTGTTGTGTTCTGTTTTTTTTTTTTTTTTTTTAACTGTTTTAAGTC
>Ga0209489_109447_pt1 | contig 12087 bp, 4 predicted proteins | sample SiratrowhiteBW_FD_187527 | JGI IMG/M metagenome (GOLD analysis project Ga0209489, IMG submission 187527) | Root nodule microbial communities of legume samples collected from California, USA - Siratro white BW (SPAdes) (version 2) | ecosystem: Host-associated > Plants > Roots > Nodule | place: USA... | reverse complement strand
TAATAATTATAATAATATCAATAATAATAATAATAATAATAATAATAATAATAGTAATAATAATGATTATAATAATAATAAGAATAATAATAATAAATATAGTAATAATAATAATAAAAATAATTGCAATTGTAATAATAAGTATTAATAATAATAAAATAATAATAATAGTAATAATAGTAATACTAATAGTAATAATAATAATAAGAATAAGAATTATAATAATATTCAACAAACTCCATGTCGGCCTCTGGTGACTTGATCCTACCTTGGCCTTGAACAATCTCTAAAGACTTGGTAGAAAGAGCAAGGTCAAACTTGGCCTTCTCCTTTAGTAGTTCTTGGTTCTTATGGTTCAAATCATGTATTATAGAGATCATGGTGTCATTTTCTACTAGATCACCATACTTCTTGCCACTATCGCTTTAGCAGAATCAAGGAACCCAACCAACTCGAGTATCCTCAGCAGCTCGGCATCATATGGCCCTAGGAAGCTCGAACTACCCTTGATACCTCTCACCAAATTTGCTTGCAAGCTCCGTGCTATAGTGAATTCGAGTTAGCGATTTTGGTGGACATAAGATCCACGTGGGTGAGTGGTCCCCGGTATATCAATCGGGGAAGTGGAGCTCATCTTTATTTTGGGACTCGTTGAGGACGAGGTGTGATAAGAGGAGTGCATAGTGGATGTACTTGAGGTGATGGAATTTGGAGTGGTGGAGTTTGGGAGCTCGAAGCGGTGCTCGGGGAAGTGGAAATCGACACTTGAGAGAGTGAAACTTCACTTAGTATTGTTTCTTCAACGGTGACCGAAGGTACTGAGGTCCCAACTCTTGAGCCTGAGTCACTCTTCGTCTCTTTTGGTGGGTGATAGAGTTGATTTTATATGATATTTTTGGACTATTTTCTACAGCAAATAGTTAATAAATGATTATGAGAGTTCAAAAATGGATTTGATTGCTAATTCCTATTATTTTTCCTAAAAATGAATAGGAAAGCATTGTATTAAGAGAAGAAGGATTGAAGCCCTAAAGATAACTAATTAAACTGTAATTTGACACAAAACAACTCAGGTCTATTACACAAAACTTGAGCCCGGTCTGAGAAAACTCGGGAGCAATTTAGAGGAAATACGTTGACGTAGGTAATTTGAGCCCAACACTAGTTTGGCCTGGACGTGTGGAACAACGACATACTTTAGTCCCGTTCGACGCCACTGATGCAACATTTCTATTTTTAAATAAATATTTTAATTATTTTATCTTTATCTAAGAGTTAGAAAACCTTAGGCTTTAATTCATGTTATTAAATTCTCATTTTAAAAGTATTTAGTATTTTAAATAAAATTTAAACATGAAAAAATTAAGTATTTTTAAGAAAATTTATGATTAAATAAAACGAAAAGAAAGAAATAAAAAGTAAATAATGAGAATAATTAATATATATATTTGAAAAAATATTTGATTAAAATAAAATATTTAATTAAAAAATAATAATAATAACTAAAAATATTATCTAATTAAAACAGAAAAAAGTGACGTGAGTGATCACATCACTAACTTAGAGAGTACGTTTAAGGAAAAAAAAAGGTAAAAGTGACATGTGTAAATTAGTAGTATAAATAGGTGTGAGTGGGGTAGAGAAAGGGGACACGAGAAAAGTGGGAGAAGGAAGAGAGAGAAGGAAAATGAAAACAAAGAGAGAAGAAGAGAAAGAGAGAAAGCAAAATAGAAAAAGAGGATTTGGAGGAAGAGAACTCTTGAATCTTTTAGAAGTATTTGTAGTTTTATTCTTATTGTGTCTCTCCATTTAAAGGTAAGGGGAGAGTGATGTTAAGCTCTTTCTATGTTAATCTTAATAAATCTATGTATGTTTTATTAATCTTTTACTTATTTTAAACTATCTTGAACTATATATTATCTTACTTTTTTTATTTCTCTATTTCTTTTATCTCCAGTTATGTATTAGGAACCAAATAATGTATTAATTCGATTATTAATACAATCAATCAATTAACCAAATGAAATAACAAGTTCAGAAGACAAAGATTATCAATTGAATTATCAAACAATAGGCACGAAGAACAACTTATTAATCGTGTGAAAATAGAAACTCGAATGCATTCAAGAAGAGAGAAAGAAAGATCAAGAACACAAGATTTTATCATGGTTCACCCTTTCTCAAGGGCTACGTCCAGTCCTTTGCAAACTAGCAAAGATTTCCACTAAAAGATCACTAAGATCAGTTTTACAAGATACAATACTGCTTCTTGTAGTACACACTGCTCCACGCAGAAACCGCACACTACTGAACCCTACAGTAGGTGTAAAACCAATGCTGAAACCTCTTTAAATAACCAGTTACAATTACAACCCTCTGTAACTTGTAACCTTCAGTTCCAGTACAAGAAATGTATCAAGAATACAAACAATACACAGTAATTCCACTCAACAGATTATACAATTATTAAAAACATAGTGGAACACTTAGCTCTGATTCAATATCACAGTTTGCAGTAGATCAATTCAACAGTAATTGCTCAATATGATTAAGTATTGGTTTCTGCATTGGTTTCACACCTATTGTAGGGTTCAGTAGTGTGTGGTTTCTGCGGGGAGCAGTGTGTACTGCGGAGAAAAGTATTGTATCTTGTAAAACTGATCTTGGTAATCTTTTAGTGGAAATCTTTGCTAGTTTGCAAAGGACTGGACGTAGCCCTTGAGGAAGGGTGAACCAGGATAAAATCTTGTGTTCTTGATCTTTCTTTCTCTCTTCTTGAATGCATTTGAGTTTCTGTTTTCGCACGATCAATAAGTTGTTCTTTGTGCCTAGTGTTTGATAATTCAACTGATAAACTTTGTTTGTTTGAACTTGTTATTTCATCTAGTTAATTGACTGATTGTATTAATAATCGAATTAACACATTAACTGGTTCCTAATAACATTGTTGGACAAAAGAACATTTGTATAACGTTTTTTCTTGAGATAAGTTGCAATTTCTTGGAGTGTTCATTATCTGATTATTTCTGCGTTGTTCTGTTATTCATCTTAACTAAGTAAATTGCTTCCGCTTATGGTTCTGATAGTATCTTGATCAACTGTAGTAACTGCTTATCTTAGTACACTGAACTAGATTTCAAGATTTTGTGACTTCAGTGAATTGTATTGTGATGTTTAAGTTTTTGATAAATCTGTATAATTGACTGAATTTGTTCTTTGACATACTGATTCTTGCTGTGTAATTCTGAATTGCATTGATCAGTGAATTTATAAAGAATATTCATTCAATCTTTCATGCTTTCCAGTATTTACGAAAAGTTTTTGATAAGTTTGATAGTTCAATTCACCCCCCTCCCCTCTTGAACTCAGCCTAAACCCATTTTCTACATTATGCACCAGTCCTTTTTATTTTTATTTATTTTATCTCCACTTACGCACTAGTCCTATTTATTTTATCTCTAGTTTTGCACTGGTCCTATTTATTTTATCTCTAATTACGCATTGGTAATTTTTTTTATCTCTAGTAACGCACTACTCCTACTTATTTTATTTACTTTATCTCCAATTACGCACTGATCCTATTTAATTTATCTTCAGTTACGCGCTGGTCTTACTTATTTTATTTACTTTATTTCCAATTACGCATTGGTCCTATTTATTTATTTTATCTCCAGTTATGCACCATCTTTTTCATTTTATTTATTTTATCTCTAGTTACGCACTGATCTTATTTATTTGATCTCTAGTTTCACATTGGTATTATTTGTTTTATTTTTTTTCTCTACTTTCGCACTGGTCCTGTTTATTTTATCTTCAGTTACACATTGATCTTATTTATTTTTATCTCTAGTTACGCATTGGTCCTGTTTATTTTATTTACTCTATTTCATGTTGAGTTACGCACTGATCCTATTTATTTTATTTAAGTTATCTCGAGTTTTATAAGAATTATATTTATTTAATGTTCTTGTTTTAATTATTATTTTATTATATTTTGTAATAATTTAAATATCATTTTTATATGTAAATACATATACAGTAAAAGTATGTATTTTTAATGAATTTGGATAAAAAAAAGTTACCTATATACAATGTTTTACTAGTTGTATCTATTTGAATCTTGCGTACAATCTATGAATTTTAATAAATATGACATAACCTGATGTTCATTATGTTATATGATTATTGAAAATGTCAAGAGTATGTTTTTTGTGAAAGAGTCATAGGTTTCAAAGAGCTTAAAAAACCGTAATGTATGAGTGTTTGTTTTTAGATACTATTTGATACCTGCTCAGCATTGCCAAGGTTATATATAATCGATCAAAGAATTGACGATTAATAGATAAGTTTAGGCTCCTTTATCTAAGGAATTAGGTTTTGGGTATAATTGTGGGTTGACATTGATTATTGTTTGGAAAGAAAGTAATTTTATGTATGAGAGTGAGGATTGGTGAAGTTTAACCCTTTCGATTTCATATTATTCATAGTTAATCATTTTCTGCAATTCAATTGTTTATAAAAATATTAAATTTTATTTTATTTTTCTGCATCTCAACTTAAACCATGAAATTGTTCTTGAATCTAAATATATTATAATCGTAACTATTGTCGTATATTACACAAATCTTTTGGGAAAGAACGATATATCTATTACTTATTACATTTGTGATTGATGCACATGTCATCATAGCAAAATATGCTAACAATACACACACCCCTAAGAACCAAAGGAAGGTTACTAAACATTTTTGGAGAGATGAAACCTAGTTTATTAAAGATATAAAAGTATTAAGAAATCAAAATCAAAGTTTAAGTAATGAAAACTTCAAAAATAAACTAGTCGAGTTCCTATAGTGGAAGTTCTAGTGAGACTTTGGACCCCTTGGAACACTTCTACTAGTTTAACAAAGATTGTTACAAAGTTTTAGCTATGAAAATGAGATTGCACCAAAGGAATTTTCCCAATACACCAAATCAAAGAATAAAAATACAAAAGAAATCAAAGAACTACACCAAATTATAACTTCATAATTTTATGACAAATTAAAACAACTTTTACAACTTCTAATTTGTTTATGTGTATATTTGGTCTATATCCTTAATGATTTACCTTCTCAAGTGTGTTTGGAACTCTAAAGTTGTTTTCCTTTTCCTTTCAAAATCATCTCCAAGAGTAGTTGTTTACTAGTTCTTCCATCAACACCTAAAAGACTACCTTCAAAAGAGGTGAGTTTCTTTCAAGATTCTAAGGAAAAATTCAAACAAATTTTCAAGATCTTAAGAATGAGAATCAAAGAAAGCTAAAAATGCGCAATTTTGAAAGGACAACATCAATTGAAATATTTGAAGACAAAACTCAAAGAAAGTTTTAAAAAAATGACAAGCAACAAATGAGACAATTTTGAAGTATCTTGAAGGACGAATATAGATTATGATTACTTAAAGAAAAAAAATGAAAACAGAAGTTGAATTAATAATGTAAGAGAACATGTAGTTATAGTTTCATAAGGAAATGAAAAGAAAGAAATCACTCAAAGATGTTTCTTCAAATAATTCATGTTATATAATTAACTAGAAGTGATAATTGTAATTCATGCATGAGTGTATAAATGAGTGTGTTATCTTAGACTTTCCTTTTTGTTCTTTTATGTTTTAACCATCACTATTTTTTTTGTTCAGTTCCAAGATTTCTTTTTGCTTTTTAGAGAAGAGGCCACAATTTTTCGTTTTATGCACTCATTTCTCATAAACAACTCACAAGATAGGTCAAATTCACTCCTAATCAATAAACAAGTGCATGCATTATGTTCAAAAAAGTAAAACAACTTTAGAAAGTTAGAAAAAATGATAAGAAGCTCTCAGCCTACACCTAAGAACTTAAGGAAAATTGTTTTGAATTTTGTTAATGATCTAATGTCGCTAGCAAAGTTCTGATTTAGGACTCGCAGGGACAAACTAGAATCTCAATGATTTTTCATAAAGTCGTTCTATTTCTCATGAGTTATCAAAGCCACTTGGAACCTAAAACAAAAAAGTTTCATGTGAGGATTGCATATAGCGGAGGGGAAAAGTTTGATTAACAATGGAGAATAGTCAGATTTGGAAAGAGGTAGCAAAAGAAGAAATCAATACAACAAAACCAAGCCTATATGATTTGGCTAACCTGTTTTTAAGTTATATGTCGCAATCAAAGTTACGACGGGGTCACGAAAAAAATCTGTGAAAATGATCATAGGTGTCACCACCATATATAGTTTATGGGAAAGTATGAAAAATTCTTAAAAAAAGAATGATCTTTAAAACAAGATTTTAGGTCCGAGAGTCGGTTACATGTAGAAAAGGTATTAATATCCTACAACGTCCGTCCTAAGATGATTACCCTTAATTAAATGTGAAAAACAAGTGTAATTTTAAAAAATAATTATTTTTTCCCAAAAATCAAACAAAAATGCTTGTATTGCTTATTATTTTTTAGAAATACGAAAATATTTTTAAAATTATTTATTTATATCCTATAAAAGTTGACCTTGTTTGCACACATTTCTATTCACAATGAAAAATTAATGATTATGTAATTCACTGGTAAAATTATTTTCGTGTGTTGATATTTTTTGGTTTTAAAATATTAATATACTTTTAGATGTTTGTGTTTTTTTTATAATTCACACCAATTAGAGTATAACATAGTATCACTGATAATACTTATCGTACAAAACAAAAATAGTGTCACCTATACATCAATGTCGTAAACTTTTGCGTGAATTTTATTTAAAAGAAAATATTTATTTAATTTTTACCATAATCAAACACAAAAAGATAACTATGAGCATTTATATACTCAAAAAATTTTATTTTTACTTAATTTATATTATTTTATTAAATATAAGATGACTCATACAATCATATAAGTATCTAAAATTTATTTAAATATAATACAAAATTATTTTATTTATCATATTCAAACTATAAATATATTTTACCTAATAAATATTAGGTTTGAGATTATGCGTATAGTCATACATATATTAAGTGCCTTTATATTTATATATATATATATATATATATATATATATATATGTATATGTATATGTATATGTATATATATAGAGAGAGGTAATGTAAATACATAATTATATTAAATGAATCGGCACAAACAATTAAATTAAGGAGATTGTGTCTGCGTCCATACTCCTATTTAATGTGCATATTTCTATATGAAAAAAATTATTGGCAAAAGAAGTTATTTTGTAATATATGCTTCTTTTCTCAGTTCTTTTTAAAAATATAGAAAACGAAAATTAACGATAATCTAACACTAAACGAAAAAAAGGAGGCGAAGACTGAAGGGGAATTTCTTCATCATATGAACTAGGTAACGCTTTTCTCTCCAGATAGCTCACCGAAGTCCCTGAAACTGCAATATTATCTTCCCGACCTTTATCAAATCCTAAAAGCTTATCTGATACAATAATCCTCACGAGAGGAGAGCAATTCAATTGACTTGATTGATTGTTCCGCTTCATGTCGTTTTGATACTTGCATTTTGTCTGTAACTATTTGATTCTGAAAATGTTATTCAAAATGTTTTTAGATTGTTTATCTGTTTTGTGTAATTAATTTATTTTGATTTTAAAATTGTAACATTACTTTATTTTGATCTTGAAAGGCTAACCGTTCAAATTTAAAATTGTTACATTTTTTATTTTAAAATATTATTGGGGTCAGTATGTGGTAGTATGTGAGAGGATGCGCTGATTATACGCTGTTGTCATGGGACTGTACCCACTTGTGTTACGAAAAGGATAAGGAACATAGATAACAGGTTTTTATCGAAGTATCCAAACACATTTGACAGATGTGACACGAATACTATTATTCTTGTGATGTCTTCTGAAATCTTCCACATTATTTGATCTATACTACACTATATTATGCCAAAGGAAAATGTTGTGTTGACACTAATAGAAGCTAACTCTCACTTGACAGAGATGTGGCAATCAGTGTTGATGCAGGAATGGGTGCTTATACGACAATGGGTGAAAAGTATTATGAATGTTGTTAAACCTGAGGACCAAAATGAATTAGTTCAAGAGAGTCCAGAGAGAAATTGCAAAGTGTATGAGAGGAGAGACAAGGGAAAAGAACCCTTAACCCATTAAGGGTGTTTGTTGTAACCGGGGTCACGACGGGAATGGCGAACAAAAAATAATTTTATTTTAATTTTCAAAACAGAGGAGACGCCACTATAGTTTATTAGGAAAAACTATGGAAAACCAAAAACAAGATACGACAAGTTCGCAAAACCGGATTTAGAGTTCGGGAGTCGATTACGTGTGGGAAAGGTGTTAACACCCCCACAACGCCTGTCCTAAGATGATACCTTTAATTAAATAAGTAATCTGAGTGTGATTTTTTTAAACTATTTATTTTCCCAAAAAAGAGATTAAGATAAAACAAACAAAATATTTTTTTTGGTTTTAGGGAGCACGACAAGGTTTGACCTTGCTCCTACGTATCTCCATCAGGGGCGAAGAATCAGGTTACGTAGTTCTTTGGGAAAATTTGGTTGTTGAAATGTTTAATATTTTTTAGTTTTCAAAATTTTATATATTTTTATTTTGAATGTTTTTTGAGTAAACTTCAAATTTGGATACCGTAGACGCGTGCGGTCTTTTGGTATTCTAGTCAAAGTTAAAACTTTAAATTTGGATACTGTAGACGCATGTGGTCTTTTGGTATTCCAATCAAAGTTAAAACTTCTCGAATTGAACTTTCGTACGGTGCGAACGACCATTTTAAGAATTCAATCGAGTCATCATAACTTCTCAAATCAAAATTCGGATAGTTGGAAGTTAAATAAAACGTTTTTTTAAAAGAAAAGAAAAAACACAATGTCAAAACTTTTTATTTTCTTTATTTTTATAAAAAAGAATTAAAGGGGCATTTCTGGAAACAAAAAGAATTATGGGTGCAGGTCCAAATGTATGGGGTGTACAAAGTAACTCTACCAACCGAAAAATTCAATTGGGGCTAAGGGTACTTTGGGAATTGAAGAGAAGTATGGGTGTAGAACTTAATTAACGGGGGTGGAGGAAGTAACCCCACCAACAGAACTCAACTTAGGTTAAGGGCATTTTGGTAATTGTGGAGTATGTGGGTGCGGAACTTAATTAATGGGGGTGCAGGAAGTAACCCCACCAATCAGAAACTCAACTTGGGTTAAAGGCATTTTGGTAATTGTGGAGGGTGTAGGTGCGGAACTTAATTAATGGGGGTGCAGGAAGTAACCCCACCAATCAAAAATCCAACCAGGTTGAGGACATTTTGAGAATTGTGAAGAGCTAGGGTGTAGATCCTAATTTATGGAGGTGTAGGAAGAACAACCCAACTCCTAAACCCTAAGCCGCCACCACCACCCTAACCCTAAGCCACCATCACCTTTCTTTACCCACGATGAACCAAAAGCGACAACAGCAATGAGGAAGGAGCGGCGGTGACAGCACGGTGCGTCGGCTGCAGCGACAGCGGGGGGCGACGGCGGCGGTACGGTATGGCGGTGGGGCGCGGAAAAAATGACGGTGACGGCGGGAGTCGTTTTGGGGCTGTTTTAGAGGTAAAGTGGTGCAGTTTTTGGGGTAAAATTGTGTTGTTTTGGATATTGTTTGGTTGTTATTTGGGTGTTGAACGGAGTGATTATGGAGTGGTGGCCACCGATGATGATTTTTTGGTGACTTGTGGCTTGGCTGTTAAGGGTATTATGTGATTCAAAAATGGTTTCAGGTGGTTGAGTTGTGTTTTACATGCTTGTTGGGTACTCACTTAGGTTCTTGACTGTTGCATGAGAGAAGAGGGAAGGTGGTGATAGATTTTTAATTATTTTTAAAATTCAGAATGCCAGTTTTGAACCCAGGACTTTGTAAAAAAAAAAAGCCATGAAGAGTAAAAAAAAATAACATTTTTGTTTCTTTATCTCCACATCCTTACCTTTATTTATGAAATGAAACCGTGAAGATGATGAAAAAAATAAAAATAAAAATAAAAATAAAATCACAAGAAGATAAAAATACAGGCTTAGAGATTCAATCTTTGAGAATCATACAAAATTTTTAAAAATTACAAAACATACCTGTACTGGTTCTTCAAGAATGATTATCTCATTTCTAAACGTTCCTTGCTTCTCAGTTTTAAACTGAGTGTGGACAGTAAGTTAGGAGGATCAATCTTCTCTTTTTCTCCTTCCCTCTATTTTTTAACGTGTTCTCCCTTTATCAGTGATCCTCTTTTTTTTCCTTCTTTCTGTTCTTTCGTTATCAGTCCACCTGAGGAGTTCTGTTGGAGAAAGAATAGGGATGGTGGAGAGTTTTATGGAATTCTGGGGAGTTAAAGTGTTGAAAAAGTCTCTCTTTCTCTTTTATCGTTTCTTTTTTCAAATTTTGTATTATTTGTTTGTTTTATTATTTTATTTTTATTATTTTTAAAAAAACATTAGCGGATGAAAAAGAAATCTAAACTACTCCACTTTTTACTTTTATAAAATTTGTTTGAGCAAAACCTTTATTTATTTATTTTTTATTTTTTGAAACTTGCAAATCAAGTTTCGAAGCAGTTATTTTTATTCTTATATTTGTTTTTATTATTATTTATTTATTTTTCTTTAAATTTTCAGATTCTGTTGTTTTAATTTAGATATTTTTTTATTTTCGTTATTTTTGTTTTTTCATTATTAATTATTTATTTTATTATTTTTTTTGAAAAAATTCACCTTTTCTTTTATTAATGGAGACATTCAATTTTTTGTAAGTTTTTCTTTTATTTTTCTTTTATTTTATTATTTTCTTTTTTTCAAGAAAACTTTAACTAATAAATATATTTTTATGTTATTATTCATTTTTCTTTATTCATTTTTATCATTATGCTTTAATTTAAAAGATTACCCTGACAAAATCGGGTGTTGACAGTTACCCCTTTTTGCTTAAGTTTTACATAATAATATGAAAGTTTGAGAAAAATTCATATTATCAAAGTAAAAATTAAGTAAAGACAGAGACACTGATTTTGCTCGGGTCACGTCACGTGCCAAAAAGAAATGCGGAGATCTTACTTCTGCAGAGGATCCCAAAGAGCGGTTGTGACTTTGCTTCTGCAGGGAATCAAAAAATAAAGGCCGAGACCTTGCTTCTGTAGGGGATCAAGTGCCAAAAACAAATGTGACCTTGCTTCTGCAGGAGGTTATCATATCAACAAATTTAAATAATTGTGACTTTGTTTCTGCAGGGAGTCGAAAAATAAAGAATGGCCAAGACCTTACTTCTGCAGGGGATCAAGTGCCAAAACAAATGTGACCTTGCTTCTGCAGGGGGTCAACATATCAACAAATTTAAATAATTGTGACTTTGCTTCTGCAGGGAGTCGAAAAATAAAGAATGGCCAAGACCTTGCTTCTGCAGGGGATCAAGTGCCAAAACAAATGTGAACTTGCTTTTGCAGGGGGTCAACATATCAACAAATTTAAATAATTGTGACTTTGCTTCTGCAGAGAGTTGAAAAATAAAGAATGGCCAAGACCTTGCTTCTGCAGGGGATCAAGTGCCAAAACAAATGTGACCTTGCTTCTGTAGGGGGTCAACATATCAAAACTTTGAATCAGAGGATAATTTCTCACTAGATCTTGTATTAGAGGATCATGGAACCACTTTTCTTAATTCAATTCCTGAATTGTTCTTGAATGAATGCATGTTTGAATGCGTGAGAATTTATGATTTGCCTTTGCTTTGAATGCATCTATGAATGCATGATGTATTTTTTTAATGTTTGGCAGGTTTGACTTTTCCACTAGGGAATGAATGCATGACTTTATGCTGAAGCATGAAATTTTGACTCACATGAGATTTTTTTACTTTTAATGCTTGAGGATTTTGATCTGCTATTTTGCTCCTCTCTTTAAACCAAATATTTTTATGGAATCATTGAATTCATTGATTGCACTTTGAACTTTCATTTTGGAAAAAATATTCACAAATCTTAACGCTTGACACAAAATTATTGCTACAATCAATTCTAACATTTTGATGCATATGTGTCGGAATG
>Ga0209489_109445_pt1 | contig 12090 bp, 9 predicted proteins | sample SiratrowhiteBW_FD_187527 | JGI IMG/M metagenome (GOLD analysis project Ga0209489, IMG submission 187527) | Root nodule microbial communities of legume samples collected from California, USA - Siratro white BW (SPAdes) (version 2) | ecosystem: Host-associated > Plants > Roots > Nodule | place: USA... | reverse complement strand
TTTTTATTTTTTTTTTTTTTTTTTTTTTTTTAACAGCATGTTGTTTAGAGTATAACATACTATAACATAATGCAGTGACTATGCTTAAACACTCTTACAAAAATCATATAATGAATGAACATAGTATAAATTACAAACATATCTTTAATTTTGACCAAAAAAATGAAATAATAAGTATAAGATAATGCATACAATCATTCAAATATTTCAGAAGTTATTTTATTCAATTCTTATTTATTTTCAAATTATTAAACACAAAATGAAGTATATGACCATATCAATATTTGAAATTATTTAAGCATATTATTTTATTTATAAAAAAATAAGCACTAGCTAGTCCATGCATATAGTTACATATACATTTTTTAATATAAAATTAAAGTTTAAACTACGTAATTATATTAAAATAATCTATACAAAAGAAAAGAAAGTAAACAAATTTTGATGTTCTTATCTTATATCTTATAATGATTAATAACTTAATTATTCTATTATTTTATATCATTATATATCTTAATTAATTGTTTCCTTAAATATTTATTTTGATTTCCTTTTCAATATTACGTGTTCTGTATGACAGTTTTGTTATTACTTTTTAATCCATATTTATTCAAATTCAAATTTACAATAGATTCAATTTCCTTTAAAAATATGGTTTAATGTATCATTTGATATTTTTCGTATAATAAAAATTATATCGAATAGAAATTACATAATAGACATAAATATAAATATCCATACAGTAATTATATATTTCAAAATATACTTTTTCATATAAAATTGAATAAAAATATCTTGGTATAATTATAAAATTATATTAAATTAAATTAAATTAAATTAAACTTCTTCATCGATTCACTAAATAGTTACACCATTTGTCAGTGATCATTCCAAAATTAAAAAACAAAACAAACACTATAAAAAAAGAATGATAAGCTAGAGAGTTTTAAAAAATATATTTCCATAAATTAAATTTCTCTCTCAACCATACTACAAAAAATCAAGCTTTCATCTCCTCTCACACATCACATTATCATTCATATCATATATTGACTCATATACAAGGACATTAGACTTTCTACTTCCGAAAGACTCGTGCATTGAGTTGAACTCAGAGGTTTGTACCTGTTATGATTAGTTCCTATTTGAAACCTAAGATACAATTCTCATATACACAGAGTTAAACCATATCTCCTATTCCAATCAGCTCATATTTCAAACCTCGGATATGGTCATATGAATCTCCTTCAACTCTTCACTAACTGGTAATCTTCATCTATATAAATCCAATTTACCAATAGAGTCAAGATACCTCCTTAGATAGATTAAATCCCGAAACAGTACACATCTTAATAATCTTAACATAGGTCTCCTTTCTTGAAGATACTATGTCTTTATCACTGTTTCATATCACTCACAACATTAAAAATACATCATATCATACATAAACATTTATTAATCTAATTCAAATTCATCCAATTCATACCTAATAAAACAAATAATTACAATATCTATTAAAACATTTAAACTAGTTTCCTTTACCAAATATATTCAATTTAGATAAATACTTGGAGTGAGTGACATTGGAGGAGATGATGATGTGATCATTAAGGATGTACTCTTGGTTGATAGATTAAAGCACAACCTGCTCAGTATTCAAATGTGTGACAAGGGGTACAAGATCACTTTTGAGCGTAATCGTTGCCTCAGCAGATTCAAAAACCAGTGAAACAATCCTAGTAGGTAAATGGGTAAATAATGTATACATGTTTAATGTTTCTTACATAACATCCAGCATGAATTGTTTGCTCACTAGGAATGATGAGTCTTGGTTGTGGCATAAAAGATTAGCTCATATCAATATGCATCATCTAAATAGGCTTATCTAAAGAGCTAGTAATTGGATTGCCTAAGCTTAAATTTGAAAGGGACAGATTATGTGAAGCATGCCAAAAAGACAAACAAACTAAAAGCTCTTTCAAACCACTGAATGTTGTGTCAACATCTAGACCTCTTGAGCTGCTTCACATGGATTTGTTTGGTCCCTTAAGAACTATGAGTCTAGGAGGTAATTACTATGGACTGGTCATTGTAGATGATTATTCACGCTTTACTTGGACATTATTCATTGCTACCAAGGATGAAGCTTATCATGCTTTCAAAAGGTTTGCCGAAGTTATCCAGAATGAGAAGAATTGTGGTATTTCTTCCATTAAATCAGACCATGGGGGAGAATTCCAGAATGAGAAATTTGACAAGTTCTGCAGCAAATTTGGAATCAAACACCACTTTTTAGCACCAAGAACTCCACAACAGAATGGAGTAATTGAAAGGAAGAATAGATCTTTGGAGGAACTAGCAAGGACACTGTTGAATGAAACAGAATTGCCAAAGTACTTTTGGGCAGATGCAGTAAGTACAACTTGTTATGTTCTTAATCGGGTGCTCATAAGACCTATACTAAAGAAGACCCCCTATGAGCTACTCAAAGGAAGAAAGCCCAATATATCTCATCTAAAGGTTTTTGGTTGTAAATGTTTCATTTTAAATAATGGTAAGGATAACTTGGGCAAATTTGATTCGAAAGCTGATGAAGGTATCTTCCTTGGTTATTTACTACATGGTCACGCATATAGAGCATATAATAAGAGAACCATGCTTGTTGAGGAATCCATGCATATTGCATTTGATGAAACTAACCAGAACATGCAGGAAAGTCTTGAGATAGGTGCAGATGATGAGGTTCTCAATGCTCAACAAGTTGATATTGGATTGGACCCACACAACAAACTCCGCCTCCAACTCAAGAGAGGGCAAATGCCAACCCAAAAATAAACTGACATGTTTCAAAATTTCCCTTTGGTAAAGTCTTTGTCATCATATGTAAACCATTGTCATCTGTATGAATCTTCTCAAGCTCCATGAGTCAAAAGCATCACAGATCTAATAATACCGTACATCAATATGTTTAGATCTACCATGAAAAGTAGAATTCTTGCAAGATGTATAGCACTTTGACTATCACAAAATACAACACGCCTCTGCTGTTGAAAAATAAGTTCTTGCACAAATTTCTTATGCTCACCCTTCATAGTCTCTTTATAGCATTCTGGTTCTCCCTCACTAGTAAGAAGCAGAAATTCATTAGATAAGTAGTGAGTAGAGGGCAAACACTGTCTAGAAAACCTCCTAATAAGAACATGAGGTTCACCAAAATCACCAACAACATCATCATTATCATCAATAGAATCATTTGTAATATGATCCTGGACATCATCATCATGACTGTCAAAATCTGCTACATTAGGCCTATTAGTTTGAGGAGCTGGATCAAAATCGACCACATCGTCAGTGCTCGAAAACTCTAATTTTTGTCTTCCCAATATCTTCAATAGTTTGATTCTCCACAAAAATAACATCATAGGTTTTGGCAAGCTTCTATTGAACAGGATCATAAAATCTATTGTCAAACTCATCATGGCCATAACCAATGAAGATGCACTCTCTTGTCTTGGCATCTAGTTTGGACCTCTAATCTTTTGGCACATGCACAAATGCCTTACAGCCAAAGACACAAAGGTGACTATAGGAGACATTTTTCCCATACCATACTCTGTTAGGAACATCAGTCTGCAAAACAACATCCGGAGATAAATTTATAACATGTGCAACAGTATATAAAGCCTCACCCCAAAAAGATCCAGGCAATTTTCCTTCAGAAAGCAAACATCTAACTCTTTCCAATGCCTTATCAATGTCCTGTTCATCCTTTCTGCCAAACCATTGAGCTGAGGAGTCTTGGGAGGAGTTTTCTAATGTCGAATACCCTGCTGCCTACAGTATTCATCAAAAGGTCCGCAATATTTACTACCATTATCAGTGCGAACACATTTCAACTTCTTTCCAGCTTCTCTTTCAACTGAAGCTTGAAAATTTTTAAATACACCAAACACCTGGTCCTTTGTCTTCAAAACAAAAACCTAAAGTTCTCTTGAATGATCATCAATGAAAGTGACAACGTAAATTCCACCACTAAAAGTCTTGGTCTTCATCGGACCACAAAGATCTGAATACACTAACTCAAGTACCTCTGATTTTCTAGAAGGAGGATTGCTCTTGAAGGAGACTTTGTGTTGTTTCCCAGCCAAACAATGAGCACAATTTTCTAATTTGGCTCCTTCCAAACCTGGGAGTAAATTCTTCTTAGCTAGACAATTCAGCCCCTTCTCACTAATGTGGCTAAGCTTCTTGTGTCATAAATCAAATGAGTTATCACAATCAACAACATTTACAACACTAAATAAAATAGAAGCTTTCAGCCAATACAAACCAGAAAATTTCATACCACGGGCCACATTCAAAGAACCCTTAGTCAGCTTCCATTGTGCACCACCAAAGGTATTAAAATAACCATCATCATCTAGAACACTAGCAGAAATCAGATGCAATCGGATGTCTGGTGCATGCCTGACATTTTTCATAATGGGCTTTGTCCCGTTGCTGGTTTTCAAACAAACAGTACTATTAGCATTCTCACAAGAGTAAAGATTTGATGAAGTCAAGCAAGCAAGCAAGTGGATGAGTGTTAGGCTTTGAGTGTGAGTGTGAGATTGATTGATTGGCAAAGAACCTATGCATTGTTGGTAAGAAGTCCACCAGTACATATAGTCTGAAGTGATTAAAACTAATCAAAATGCACAAGACAAGCTTTAAGTGAAAACTGTTTTGCAAAAGCACTGTACTGGATGAAAAATAAATCGAGTTCAGCCTAAGGGAAATTGATTTATTCGTGCCTCTAGAGCTAACTGAATTAACTGTCTTCTTCAAAACCAGTTTTGGGGTTTTTTCTTTCATATATAATAGAAAGTCTTCTAACATGCGCCAGACAACGAAGACACATTGAACACACAACAATACATAGATCACTGAAAAATCACCTTGGGAAATTAGGGTTCTTGATAAAACAAAAATTCAATTGGGGCTTTTCTTGAAGATTCACTTGACCACTGTACTGTGTGATTGGATTTCTTCATCATTGTGCAAAGGCTCTTTTGTGCGTCAATCAGGAAGTCATTCTAAACCTTTCTTGATCCCTTTCTAAATCAAGATACGTGTAATTGATTGTAATTTTGAAATTCGCTTTAAAGATTGTGGTGTGTTAGGCTATAGGCTTTAGCCTTGTGGTTGATTGCTGAATTGAGAGGGGACTACGGGGAGTAGTGTTCAATTCAGTGGGCATTTGATTCTTACAGTGAGTAAGGATTGTGTAATTGTTTGTATTTGAACAATTGATTGAAATTAGTGAAAATTTCTTTGCTTGAGGGGTAAAGGAGACTAGACGTAGCCCTTGAGGAAGGGTGAACCAGTATAATTGACTGTGTCTTGCTGTTCTTGACCCTTCTCTTTCAATTTTGTATTGTTGTTGTACTGCCCATTGAGTTTAATTGAAAGTTGAATTAATTCTTGGTAATCGTAGCAAAATTGGTTTAAGTGCTTTGCTGAAAATTGAATTTGTTCCTTGTAACTTGAACTTGTTTTTGGTTTTGATAAATCTGTTGTAGTTGCTAAAGAAATTTTGCTTAAAAGATTGGTTCTTTTCAAATTTTGTATTACATATAAAATTTTGGCTCTGTGATTTTACAAAGAATTGATACTCTGTTTTGAATTGGTTTGCTACTGCAAAATTTGTGTTCTTGTTCTGAGTTCTTAGTATATCTAGACCATTTAATTTGCATTCTGTATAATTCTCAAGTATGTATCAACTGTTGTAATTGAGTCTTGGTATTGATAATTAGCCTCTACAACCTTGGTGGTTTTAGGATACTTTATCAGATATGTTAATATTGATTGAATTTAACATAGAGTGTGTTAAGTATCACAAACTAGTAAACTTTCTAATTTTGTTCTTCCTTGTCCTTAATCAAATTTGTAACTTTGAGTGATTCATTTCTTAGTGAGGTATTGCTCTAGAACCTGTGTGAATTTGATTTGCATAAGGTGCTGATGTGTGATTTGTGAACCTGCTGTGTGTGTTGTTTCAAATTGCTCTCTGCCAGTAAATAAATCGATTTAATCGTGCTTGAAATCGATTTATTCTATCTCTGCACCTTAAATCCTTCATTATTGAGATTCATTAAAGGTTTTAAAATTGTTAAAACTATTTTTCAGTGTTTTAAATCCAAAAATCTTTTAAAGTTCAATTCACCCCCCTCTTGAACTTAGTCAAATACGTTTTCAAGTACCAATGCCAATTACCTTAGAAGTATCATTGTTACCCATCTTCAACAAACCAAAATCACCTGGAGTATAAGATGAGAAAAAAATTTTCCTGAAAGTAATATGAAAACTAGCACCACTATCGACAACCCAGTTAGAATCATCACAGGCAGCATTAATAAAAATTTCATCATAAACTATCACAAGATCTTTTGCAATAGTGGCAGAAACACAAGGTCTTTGCATGTGTGTCATTAGCAATATGATTCAAAACATTATCATCTACCCATTGACGAATATATCCATAAACCATCTCATGCTCAAAAGCCCAGTCTTCATCAGACTTGTTTACAGGTTTCTGAGTAGTAAACACAGGTAAATGTAATCTTTTAATCAATAACAAATCCTTCATTCTTCCTCTCCATTTATGATAATTAGTCCCGTTCAAACTAATCATTTTACCGTAATTAGGCTCCGTCACTCAGTCAAGTAATTCCTCAGAAAAATAAATAAATTAGCTCTTATGCCACTTGATGGGAAAGGCACAGTTACGCAGCGGAAAAATTATCAAAATATATGCGTGAAAAATAAAACCTTTCCCACTTGAAAGAACCAAGAGAAGCTTAATATACAACAATCCAAAAATTCTAGAGAGTATAAAAAATAAATATGCAAGCGGATGAAATTTCACCAAAAATAGAGTATAAATAAGTACTCAAACAGCTACCCAGAGTAAACAGGAATTCTAAAATGGCAAAGAGGCACAATCTGTTCTTCTGTCTCTTCTTCTTATGTGGAGAGAGAAAGAACCTACTGAGTCACATTCACTTAAAAAACCCGTTGGGCTGTCACAGTATTTTATTTTAAAATAAAATGTTGTTAGGCCTAACTTGAGGAGGACCCACACAACAAAAGTGAGAGCTGATACATGACAAATCTCTAGTTAATTCTCTATATATAAAGCAAGTGTTGTACCCATACATCATGAGTGGTGAAAAGACAATTAATGAACAATTGGATGAGCTCAACAAGTTGATTCTTGATTTAGACAATATTGAAGTTCAAATTGATGGTGAGGATCAAGTGTTGTTGTTGGTGTGTTCTTTTCCTAAGATGTTGATTATTAAGGACACCTTTATGGAAGAGAGAATCCCTCTCTCTCTCTCTCTTGAAAATGATTAGGTTAATCTGAGATCAGATGAGTTGAATGAGAAATTTGACTTTAAGGCATCTAGTGTAGGAAACAACCTAGTGACAAAGGGAAAAGTTTCTACCAGTGATAATAGAAGAGGTAGAAGAAGGTCAAAGTCAAGGAAGCAAAATGGTGGAATTGCATCATTTATTAGATGTTACTAGTGTAAGAAAGATAATCATGACCATACTAGAAAGCTTTATCCAGAGAGACTAAAGAAGTTAGATTTGCACATAGCTTGAAGTGTAACCTAATATCCCTTGGTGAGCTTGAGAAGAAGAGTTATTTGTTTAAAGGTGGGCAAGGAATGTTGAAGGTGATGAGGGGAACCATGATAGTAATAAAGGGTGTGAGAAAGAATGGTTTGTATGCCATGTAAAGTGTCATAATATTTGGTTGTGTATTGTTTATGTGTAGCTTATGAGGTTGGGGAGGATCTTGATCAATGACTTGTTGGAGAAGATAAATTACATGGACATATGCAAGAAACATTGGTGAAAAGACAAAGAACCATAGAGAAACCCATTTGATTTAAATTAGTTTTCAATGTAAAAACAAGAATTGCCGATAAAAAAATGTAAAAGCAAGTAAGGAAATGAAAGCAAAATGGATTGAGATATGGAAATGAATAAGAGCACACTAACTTTAATACATGAAATTAAGGATAAGTGTAGAAAATTTATCACTTGAGAAAGCTTCTCAAGATAAAAACCAAAACAAAAGTACATAACTCTCAAACTCACAAAGAAGAATTTCATTCAACCTTCAAGGTTATGTTTACACATGTAGGAAACTCCTTTATATAAGAGATGAGGATGTTCAAGGAGTGGAAGAGACAACACAAAAGAGTTAACTTTGCTAGTCAAGAGTTAACTCCACTAAGCACGATTAGTAAATTATAATCCTTGAAATTAGGGAATGCATATGGGAGGTTCTTTGAATGTAATGATTACACTTAAGAAAGTAATGATGATTTGAGGAGAAGTCACATGGGTGACACCTAAGAGATCACCAATGGATACAAAATGCTTATTGAAAGCTCAAAGTGTCAAGTAGAAGAGTCAAACTACCCCGTGTGCACTTTGAAAATTACATGTGGTAGTTAAAAGCTCCAAAAGACACTTCTAACTTCAAGAGTGCATAAACTTTGTCCATGCCTTCTCTCAAGTTCAAAACATGAGATTTTGACTTCTCTCAAGTTCATCTAACGACGAAGAAACCACATATGTACATGTCCTCTAATCTCCTCTTCCAAAGCTTGGATTTTTTTTCCTCTTGATAATCTTCACGAAATCTCTTTCTTTATTCTTCTTTGTCATGTTTCTTGTGTTCTGTCTCTTCTCTTTCTTCAATAAACTCTTCTTCATCCTTCTTTATATCAATTTCTTAGAAGATCATATTTATCTAAGAGTAATGTCATAGAAGGTTGACTCCTATAAGCAAGAAAAAAGTTAGTTGCCTTTAAGAAGTAGGCTTGTTTGGCATTTATAAACTTCAACAACTAAAATTTTGTTAACAATGTTCTAATTGAAATTATTCCAATGACCAACAAAACATACATATTGGGTTGGAATGAGTTTGACATTTCCTACCTTACACAAACTAAGAAACTACGGTACAAATCAATCTCAATATGAAAGCTACAAATTGTTGTGGACATTGAAGAAATGCAACATAAGATGGTTATAACCTCCATACTACCACAACGCCCAAATGTTGTGAAGCTCATATCGATCTATAGGACGATAAGATGGTGCACCTTGTGATGGAGCATAGTCAGGAAGGAGAACACTTTGACAAAAATTCTCACACACAAATACTACAATGAGTGTGTTGTTTCCTGTATGGCATCAAACATTGTCGATGTTGTGAGGGTGTTCCATAGTAATGACATCATGGGCAAAGACGTCATGTTTGAAAGCTTCCACTTTGAGAATAAAAAGGAAAACTTCCCTTTCCAAGCCCTTGATTTTGGGCTTTCTTTATTCTTCAAACTAGTTAACACAATTAAGAACTTAGGAATGGTTTAAGTTATGTTAATTTTGTGAGAGGTTGTTACAAATTTTTGCTTTTGTTATTCCCAACAAATATAATTAACATGTTCAATCTCAACATTATTTCTCCTTTCAATGTTGTCATCATCATTATTGTTATCACTTTTATCATCACACTACGAAACAAGATTAGTCTTGTCAATCACAATTTCCTTTAAACCTATGTTCATTTAAACAAATGTAAAAGGATTTCATCTGCACATTAACATATAATGCACCAAAATGAGCATTTCTTAAAATTCACAAACTCCTTCACTCATGACAATGTCTAATAGAAAATTTTCTTCACATCTTTCAGTGACCATTGCCAAGTTAATGCAAGCAAAAAACTGACAATATGATCAAACTACATAACATAAATAATGTAAGTACATGGAATACCACAAAACTCAAACTTCGTATGTTCACATTAAATCTTGTTGTCATATGAATCATATGATACTTCAATATGTAAAATAAGGTTTAGACTGAGTTCAAGAGGGGGGTGAATTGAACTTTCAAAGACTTTTCGCAAATTTGATTTGTTCTTAAAGTCGAGAATGAAAACTCTTTATTCAATCGATTGACTATGTAATTCTGGACTGTCAGGTAAACAATCGATTGTGCACAGCGGAAGATATCAGAGTTAAACCCAAAAAACAGTTAAACCCAGAAAACAGTTTACAGTGTAAAAATATTTTAACCCAGATTTAAGATGTTTAAACACAATCCAGTAGATTGAACACAATCCAGAATCACAGTTGATTATGAAAACAGATGTTCAGAGTATGATCAACAATATGAACAGATTTTAATCCAGTCAATTTTAAAAGATTGCAGCAGTGAATAAAAGCAATCAAGAAGAGTAGGGAGAAAAGCAAGAACACAGAATTTTTATCCTGGTTCACCCTTCCTCAAGGGCTACGTCCAGTCCTTTGCAAACTAGCAAAGATTTCCACTAAAACAGATCACAAGATCAGTTTACAACCCTTGCTCCCAGCAAGTTACACACTGCTCCCAGCAGTAAACCCACACCTCACTGAACCCCTCAACTAGTGTGTAACTAGTGCAGAAACCCACTGCACCACAACACTTGCAGTCCGCAAGCAACACTGCTCCCAGCAGCACTCACCCTCTACTGAACCCCTCAGCAGATGTGAGACCAGTGCAGAACCCACTGCACCAACTCAATTACAAACCCAGTAATTGAAAACAGCAAACAGATTGCAAATCAACAGGATCAGGAAAGATTACAGAGTACTTCTACACAAAACAGATTATAAAGAATGAAGATCAGGTGTAGAAGACTTAGCTTTGGTCCAGAACCAAAGTAGCAAGAACCTCACTTCAAGGATGCTTTAAAGATTCATGTTCTTGGAGGTTTCTTGATTTGAAAAGCTTTGCAAAAATGATGATTGCACAAAAGGGGCAATATCTTAGAAAATCTCAAGGAATGCTTTTCGAAAGTTTTTGTTTTGATAATTCTGAAAGTGATGATTCTCATTCCTTTAAATACCCAAATTAGTTTTAAAAACAGCTTAGCTGTCACAATTCAATTAATTGAACAGACCATTCAATCGATTGAATTTGACCGTTAGTTTGACCCAGTAAAAGTTTTCAGTTGTAACAGCCATAACTGTATTTTAGTTGTAACATAAATAACTGTCACATTCAATCGATTGTTTCAGAAATTCAATCGATTGAAAAACCTTTTTCCAGCAAAAATATTTTGGGTTATTTTTATTAAAAACAATTTTAATCAAAATCTTTGTGAATCTTTTTAGCACCTCAAAAGTGATGAATCATGCCACTCATGATTAAGGACTAAGCTAATCACCAACACACAAACCCAACTAAGGACCAAGACCTAATCACCTAACTATCTTCATGTTGGCACAAAGTCTTCACTTGAACAATTCTGGTCCAGGTTGGTTCCCACAGATTCTTTATGAGGCAGTCTTCATCAGCTTCACATGCTAAGCTTTGGTGCTCACAATATTGACTTCATCAAATCACATGCTTAGCCTTGGTGCTAACACAATATTCACATTCACGTTCACAACATTTATCAATGGTTAATACCAATTTTGACCTTCTCCAATCCTCATAACAACATTCAAACTTCCAGAACTCACAATCTCCTATTTTACTAAATTAAAAGTATTTGTCATAAAAATCTTTTATGCTTGTAGTTTGATCCTCCTATAAGAATAGTTTTTTTTTTATATAAAATGATTTGAAATCTAACATGAGCATATTGTATCTATAATCTCTCAAGGAGTGTTCAAATTATACAACAGTTTAATAATAGTAATCATCCTTTAAAGGTATATCTTTATACTACTTTCTATTGTTTCACACATAGATGTTGTCCTTGTACCCCTTAAATAAATAATCACCCACATATTTCTCTTTTAATATATTTAAGAGACCTAATTATTACATACTGAGTGGTACTTCAAAACTATGTTCCTCAAATAATCTCAAATTTTTCAATTGTAAAATTGCAGTACAAAACTTTCTTAAATTTTTGTAAGAACTTTATTGCATTATTATGCAAATGTAAGGGACACAATATATGTGTACGTGAAAAAAAAACACATGTTTGCTATAATAAAGAATATCAGTAATTAGGGCTATATATATATA
>Ga0209489_109444_pt1 | contig 12091 bp, 11 predicted proteins | sample SiratrowhiteBW_FD_187527 | JGI IMG/M metagenome (GOLD analysis project Ga0209489, IMG submission 187527) | Root nodule microbial communities of legume samples collected from California, USA - Siratro white BW (SPAdes) (version 2) | ecosystem: Host-associated > Plants > Roots > Nodule | place... | reverse complement strand
TCTTCTTTTGAATCTTATAGATAGAGTGAAATGATACATGGAGAGTGTTTAAAAAATTTAAACAAGACCATATTTTTTGTTCTTGTTCTTGTGTTTTTTTTTTTCGTTTGTGTTTAACCTTGATTTCTTTCTTGATTTGTGTTTAATCTTGTAGATAAAGTGAAATGATATACAGAGAGTATTTAGAAAATTTAAACAAGACCGTATCTTTTGTTCTTTTGTTTTTTTTTCTTTCTTCGTTTGTGTTTAATCTTGATTTCTTTCTTGGTTTGTGTTTAATCTTGTAGATAAAGTGAAATAATATATAGAGAGAGTTTAGAAAATTTAAACAAGACCATTCTTGTGTTTTTCTTGGTTTTTTTGTTGGTTTGTGTTTAATCTTGATTTCTTTCTTAGTTTGTGTTTAATCTTGTAGATAGATAGAGTGAAATGATATATAGAAAATGTTTAGAAAATTTAAACAAGATCATATCTTTTGTTCTTGTGTCTTTCTTGGTTTCTTTCTTGGTTTGTGATAAGAATGTGACAAGAAAAAATATGTCTTTTAATATCTTTTGTTCTTGTAACTTTATCTCCATGGAACAGGGTTGTTCGATCTCCATGGGGTTGGGTTCTTCGATCTTCATGGGGCTGGGTTCTTCGATCTCCATGGGGCTGGGTTCTTCGATCTCCATGGGACTGCGTTCTTCGATGTCCATTGGGGTCGGTTCTTCGATCTCCATTGGGCTCGGTTCATTGATCTTCATTGGGCTCGGTTCTTCGATCTCCATTGGCCTCGGTTCTTCGCTCTCCATTGGGATAGGTTCTTCGATCTCATGGAGCTAGGTTTTCGATCTCATGGATATCAGAGAAACTAACTCCATGAAGATCGAAGAAACTAGCTCCATGGAGATGAAGAAATCTGTCCCATGTAGATCAAAGAAACTTGTCGCATGGAGATCGAAGAACCCAGCCCCATGGAGATCGAAGACCCAGCCCCATGGAGATTGAAGAACCCAACTCCATGGAGATCGAAGAAACCTGTCCCATGGAGATCGAAGAAACCTGTCCCATAGAGATCGAAGAAACCTGTCCCATGAAGACCAAAGAAACCTGTCCCACAAAAACCGAAGAAACCTATCTTACGGAAACCGAAGAAATCGAAAAAACCTCTTCCATGAAAATCGAAGAAACCTCCATGGGGCTGGGTTCTTCGATCTCCATGGGGCTGGGTTCTTCAATCTCCATTGGGCTAGGTTCTTCAATCTCCATGGCTCCATGGAGCTAGGTTTTCGATCTTATAGAGATCGAAGAACCTTGCCCACTAAACCCGAAGAAAGCTCTTCCATGGAAATCGAAGAAACCTCTCCCACGAAATTGAAGAAACCTCTCCCATGGAAACCGAAGAAACCTCTCTCACGGAAATCGAAGAAACCTTTCCACGAAAATTGAAGAAACCTCTACCACGACAATCGAAGAAACCTCTTTCACGGAAATCAAAGAAACCACTTCCATGGAAATCAAAGAAACCTCTTCTATGGAAGAGGAGAAAAGAGGAGAAACAAGAAAAATAAGGAACATAAACCAACTATACTGTCTTTATTAAATCGTTCCTAATACCCTTTGATAATATATACATATATATATATATAACCTCTTCTATGGAAATTGAAGAAACTTCTTCTATGAAAGATTAGAAGAAAAGAAGAGAAACAAGAAAAATAATTTTCATGATATATATAATCATGATTATTTAAGTGTAAGTACCCCAGTATCATACCCATAATTAACGGGTTTCCACATACATGGGTATTGTGGGCCGTAGTGGTCCCACCCGGGCCTCGATTTGTTCCAAGGGGATACGAGCCCACCACTCCCTCTGTCATGTTGCACGGGGGCTGCCCAGTCTTGTGACTTGGCATTGCCGACGTCTGGTGGAACCCCGTGGGATGACCATGCTCACTGGTGGTGGAGTAGGTAGACGTCTGCTTGGCCATCGCATTATGCTGACGCGCCGCCTCCTTGTCCAGCTCAGCCTGGTTGATCCTTGCTTCCTTCTTTTGGGTAGCCATTTCCTTTTGCACCGAATCACATGTTGTCATCCTTTCTGCCTGGTTATACCACATCACATTTATTGGTTCCATAATATGATAGTAGCATTAATATATAAAATGATTGAAAAAAGAAATGTTTGGTACCTTCTTTTGGACAGTGGCCTTGGTTTTCTCCAAGCCAGCTTTGGCAGAAGCACCAATGTTTGAAGTCGTTTCCTTCACTGATTCTCCTGCTTTCTTTTCTTTTTGCATTTTCAACTATCGATTCTTTTATTTTCTTCTTTCTTTCTCAAATTAGCTTTTCTGCAACTCATGAGACTCTAACACCGCACACCAAATAAATAGATTTAGGATTTAGGTGCTACATGTTAGAATATTATAATTAGAGAAACAAATCAGTAGAATATCAGAGATAATCAAGGCAATATCAGAGAATATCAATAAGAATATCAAAGAGATAATCAAGGGAATATGAGAGAATATTAGTAACAATATCAAAGAGATAATCAAAGGAGTATCAAAGAAATAAATCATTAGAATAACAAAGATAATCAAGGGAATATCGGAGAATATCAGTAGAATATTAGAGAATATCAAATGTATTTATTTAGAATAATTTCTATATTTAGTTTACTAGAATTCTATATGAAGTGAGCTATTGTAAAGAAAGAAAATAACATTCAATAAAAAACCTTCGTCCATGTTATTATATTCTTTGTTCATAGTTATCACAACTTTGTTCAACCTTTCTTAACCCTCGATACCATCGCAAGATGGTATCAGACCGGTGTTAGATCATGGAAACTCATAAACTAACATCATTTTTCCGTTACCCCTCACAGCCGAAAAACACCAAAAAACCAAAAATGTCATTTTCAGATGATGAAATTGGCAACAACATGAATCAAAACCAGAATAACTCCTTAACCATTATTGATGAGCTAACTTTGCAAATTGCAAATATGCTTCGTAATGGCCTAGGGATCAGCAAACACAAGCCAATCTTGACAATTTGTCAATTGGTTTCAAATTAAATGGAGACAATTATCCATTGTGAGCAATACTCATGAAGAAAGTTATCGGGTGCAGAGGAAAGAAGAGTGATCTAATAGGTATACTTTCGACACCAGAAGATATAGAACCAGTATATGAAAAATGGGAACAGTCAGATATTCTTTGATACTCCCTTGATTATCTCTCTGATATTTTTACTGATATTCTCTGATATTCCTTTTATTATCTCTGATATTATATTGATTTGTTTCTCTATTATAATATTCTAACACTTCCCCTCAAGGTGAGCAGTGCGATCACCAATGCTTAGCTTGCTAAGGACACGGGTAAATGCTTTGCTTGTAACAACTTTGGTGAGAATGTCTTCCAATTGGTTTTCTGACTTTACAAATGGAAGCTCAATACTGCTATCCTCAATCTTCTACTTGATGAAGTGTTTGTCCACTTCAACGAGCTTGGTTCTGTCATGTTGTACAGGATTCTTTGTTTTCATAGCTTCTTGTCATTCGCCCTTCTTACTGCCTTCATGAACTGTTTTGGGAATGTCTTTAGCTAGAAAAGCTCTTGTAATGTCTGTCACTCCTTCTCTGGTTATCTTCATAGGATACCTGGAATTCTGAGTAACATGTTCTGGAAAATATCGGTTAGGTGGTACCCCTCTCTTTCTTCTTGGTGGAAGTGTGAAAGGCTCTAGTGTAAAAGGCTCTGGTTCTGGTGCTAACCTGTCATTGTTAATGACTTCATTCATAACAAGAGACAACTTAGTAGAGCGAAGATTGCTTACCTCTTATTGGACATTCTCATAAGGATCCTCATTGGTTGTGTTAATCCCTCCCACGTTCACAGAGACATGCTCGTTGGCTCCGTCTACTAGCACTTTTGGAACAGTTTCTTGGCAACTAAGGCTACCTAACCAACTTGGTGGTTCACTAGTTTTCTCCCCCTGAACATCAAGTTGGCTACTGAAGAAATATTCTGATTTTAAAAGATCACAATCCATAGTCACATATACATGGTGAGTGATTGGGTTGTAACATCGATACCCCTTTTGATGTGTAACATATCCAACGAAGACACATTTCTTAGCACATGGATGAAATTTGGTTCTATTAGCTTTGGGAATATGAATGAACACAAAGCACCCAAAAACTCGTGGTGGTAACATTTGGACATGAGGGAATTAGTCTGAGTAGCTAGAATCTGTAGAGGTGTTCTGTGGTTAAGGATCTAGGAGGGTAGCCTCTTAAAAAGATAGGCCAAGGTAGCGACAGCTTCGGGCCAAAAAACGTGTTGGAACCTGTGCGTCAAAAATATGGCCCGAATCATCTCTAGTAGCTTACGATTTTTCAGTTCTGCTACACCATTCTATTAGGGTGTGTTTCGATAGAAAATTTGATGAATTAAGTCATTTTCTCTGAAAAACTCTTGCATTGATTTGTTAACAAATTCTCCACCATTATCTGATCTAAGTACTTGGATTTTCTTGCCAAACTAAGTGTGAATCATTTGATAGAATTTATAAAACTTATCGGATACTTTAGATTTGTGTTTTAGAAAATATACCCACGTCATGAGAGAGAAATCGTCTACAAATAACACAAAATACTGAAATTGATTATTATGGGAATTAGGAGCTGAGCCCTACATATCAGAGTGTATTAATGAAAAAGAAGAATTGACTCTATTGTTGTTAGGAGGCGAAGTAACTCTATGATTCTTTGCCCGTATACAAGTTTCATATTTAATGGGCTCAGTGGTACTTGTAAATAAACTAAGAAATAAAATCGTAAGGTACCCAAATGAAGGATATCCCAGACGTCTATGCCATAACCAGAGTTTCCTTGTAACCATTACGTGAGCAAGCATGGCATGTCCCTTGTGAGCAACCTCATCAACATAGTAAAGACCTCCACGTTCAGTACCACACCCAATGATGTAAGAATGTCTTGTAAAAGGCAAAAAGTAGGAAAAATGAGAACCACACAATTCGGCTACTTTGTAACTTGGCTTATAGAAATTAATTTTGATGATAGTGCAGGAACATAGAGACAATTTTCTAATTTTAATTTTTTTGAAAAAACAATTTAGCCCCCTCCTTGGACTGCAACTAATTCTCCACTGGTTGTTTCAATATGGGTTTTAATAGATGTGGAGAGACTGTTAAAATCATGAGTGTCATGGGTGATGGTGTCAGTTGCCCCATAATCAAAAGTCGACTGATCAAATTTTCCTAGGCTAGTATCCTCCTCTCTCTCTTCTTTCTCCATGAGTGATCGCGACTCTTCCATGAACGACTTGCAACTTTTCTTCTTCCTCACTTCCGATGTCACCACCATTGCTACTGGTGGTCTGCGGGATGTCCACGCCGGTGGCAGCGTTGCAATTTTTTGGTTTAGAATCTTCCCACCATTCAGGATAACCAACTATTTTGAAGCAAGTCTCCTTGGTATGTTTCTTCATTCAGCAATGAGTATAGTGGAGGTGGGTTTTGTCTTCCTTGTCTCGCTGTGATAGACGTCGTCCGAAGGTTTCTGAGTGACTCCATCCTTGTCGTTGTCCTAGGGCTCTATTTCTTACGGTAAGGTAGATTCCGATCGCCCCTAATGATGTGTTCCCTTTGCTACTGGTGGTAGGCTTTAGAATTTGGAGTCGGGCCGCCTCCCTTCGGACAGCAGCATAGGCGGACTCTACTGAAGGGGTTGCATCAAAACATCTCTTCTAATGACTTCAAATTTTTCATTTATCCCTATTAGGAACTAATATAGTCTTTGTTCTTGTTTAAGTTTGTTCAAAGTTGCAATATCATCTGAGTATTTCATAGGGTTTGGTTGCTTTCTATCAATTGTCATCCATATAGCTTGTAATTTGTTCCATAAGTCCTCTAGGATATCCTGTCCTTGTCTCTGTGTGTTTGCTTTTTGGTATAAATCATAGATTGCACCAGGTCTGTGCTGCTTCCATAGGTAGTAGCCAATCCCTTCCATAAAGCCTTGACAGTAGGGAACTGAGAAACATTGTTTATCAAACTAGTCTTAATATTCTGAATTATCCAGATAAAGACAATTTAGTCTGCCTTTTCCCATTTTTCATGTGTTGGTTTTATCTCTTCTGGTGCCAGAGGTATACCTGTCAGATGACTCTTCTTTCTCTGCCACCAATAGCTTTCTTCATGAGTCAATGGATAATTATCTCCATTTAATTTGAAACCAATTGACAAATTGTTAAGATTGGTTTGTGTTTGTTGAATCCCGAGGCCATTTGCAAAGTTAGCTCATTAGTAATGGTTGAGGAGTTATTCTGGTTTTGATTCATGTTGTTGCCAATTTCATCATCTGAAAATAACTTTTTTGGTTCTTTTGTGTTTTTTGGCTGTGAGGGGTAACAGAACAATGATGTTGGTTTCTGAGTTCTCAGAATCTAACACCTTCTCTAATACCATCTTACGATGGTATCGAGGATTAGGAACGGTTAGACAAGGATATAATAACTATGAACAAAGAATATGATAACATGGAAGAAGGTTTTTCTTGAATGTAATTTTCTTTGTTTAGAATAGCCCACTTAATATAGAATTCTAGGAAACTAAATATAGAAATTATTCTAAATAAATATATTTGATATTTTCTAATATTGTACTAATATTCTTTTATACTCCCTTGATTATCTCTCTAATATTTTTACTGATATTTTCTGATATTCCTTTGATTATCTCGATATTCTATTGATTTGCTTCTCTAATTATAATATTCTAACAATATTCAATCTGTAATTTTCATGATTTGAAGTTTCTTATGATTTACCACGCATTTGTTTGTGGTGAGAAAATTATGAAGATGAAATTATTGAAGCTACGGTTTTTTCTATTATTCAGAATTGTAAATTCAGTAATTTTTACGTAATATGACATACTAATCTTTTCTTTTTTATGATATCACTGAATCCTTCAACAAGTATGAACCTGTGCAGAAACTCACTGTACAACCCAATTACAAACCCAGTAATTGAATACAATCACAACAAATTACAACTCAGAATGAATCAATGAATAACAATTCAATGTCTCTACACTAAATAGTATATAAATGTATTAAGATCAGGTGTATAAGACTTAGCTTTGGTCCAGAACCAAAGTCGCAAACCCTCACTCAAGAAATGCTTCAAGATTCCCTTTCTTCAAGGTTTCTTGTGTGAAAAGCAAAGTAGCTAAGTGTTCGCACTAAAAGGGCACTTTTTCTCTCAAGGAATTCTCAATGAAATGTTTTTTGAAAATCTTAGATACTGAAAAAGACCGTGCTATTCCTTTATATAGGCAAACTGGTTCTTAAATAGCATAGTTGTCACCTGTTCAATCAATTGGATAAACCATTCAATCGATTGAATTGACCATTAGAAGACTCAGTCAAAATTCAACTTGTAACAATAATAACTATCACAATTCAATCGATTGATTCAATCATTCAATTGATTGAATAGTCTGTCAACAAAAAACTGTACAAGTTATTTTTCTGAAAAACCAGTTTTGACACATGTGAATCTTTAAGCTCCTCAAGAGTGATGATTTATGCAACTAATGGTTAAGTACCAAGCCAACACTCTCACACAAACCCAACTAAGGACCTAAGACCTTGTATAACTTTGTATTTTCTAAAATAGACTTAAGGTTGGGATATCACCATATTAAAGTTAAAACAAACAATGTATAGAAAATTATTGTTAGGACAAGGTACAAACATTTTGAATATTAAGTGATGCCTTTTAGCGTGGTCAGTGCTCTTAAGGTATTTATGAGTTATATGGACATGATTTTTGGTCCATTCTTGAATATTTTTTAATATATTCAAATATGATATCCTTGTTTATTCTAAGACACATAAGGGACATGAGAAACATCTTTATATTGTTATTTAATTTTTTTGAAGGATAAGCGATTGTATACCAAATTTTTCTAAATGTGAGCTCTGGTTAGGAGTCGTGAAATTTACATGACATATGCTTCCAAGGTAGGCGTATCAGTAGATCCAACAAAAATATAAGCTATCATAAACTAGGAACTATTAAAAATGACTGAAGTTTGTAGTTTTATGGGTTTAACAAATTATTGTAGAAGATTGAAAGATTTTCTCAAATAGTTATGTTGTTAACCCAACTTACCAAAAAGGCCAAATTTCTAAGTGAACAACAAAATGTTAAAATAGTTTTCAAGAGCTTAAGAAGATACTAACATATGTCATTATGTTACGCATGCTAAATCTAAATCGACAATTTGTAGTGATGACTCAAAAATAGGATTAAGGTGTGTTCTTATGCAAGATAGGAAAATAATAGCATATGCTTCTAGGCAACTAAGAATACTTGACAGAGATTGCCCAATCCATGATCTAAAGTTAGTTGTCATTGCTTTTACATTAAAAATACGCAGATACTATGTATATTGATTACATTATTGATTAAACCTTCTTAAGGATCACTACGCTTCTAGCTAGAATAAATTTTTTGTATTTTTATGTAATTTTTGGTTTTAGGCCTCTATCGGACCTTGTAATTATTTTTTTGTATTTGTTTATATTAGACCTTTCTTGAGTCTTGTATTTGTTTTTTTTTTTTTTTTTTTTTTTTTTTTTTTTTTTTTTTTGCAATTTTACAATTAAACAATAAATGCCTAGCTGTCTCTTATTCATTGAACATATTAACTGTCACCACACCATAACTTTTACTTACATCTCTCTACCATCAATATCTTAATTACCATACTTAGAATTCGGAATACACATTTTTACTAACAATTCATTTATGACTGAAAAAGGAATTGTACGTAGACAAGCCAATAAATTTAAAGAGAGAGTATAAAAGAAATATATATACATCACTGATTAGTGATAAGATTACAAAAGCATTTCATGGGTGGAATATACATTCTAGACTTATTTTTTTTCACATTTGTCTCAATGTATAAAGCATGTAATTATATTTTGTTTAAAATAAGTTAATCTATAAACATGCTTTTAGGTTAGTTTCTGTAAGTGGGAACAGTTGCTTCTCCTGCTTTTGCAGACTCATTCATGAGATTGGCTTCTTGAAGCAACTCGGGATTATTAGCAGTGCGTTTGGATATTTCTTGCTCAACCCTTTTTCCTGCATTTGCCACATGAAGATCCATTTCTGCTTCAGCTTGTTTTGCCAACCTAATCTCACGAGCTACATCCATTCTTGCTTTCGCAATCTCTTTTTCGGCCTTCAAAATCATTCAAAATATTTATATTTGAATCTTATTAGAAATTTTTGTTCAACTAGAAATAAAATTAATCATAATATACTGAATTTAGTTACCAACAAATCTCACAACTGCAGGAAACTAATTATGATTAAAGAGAACGTTGAATTTTACTTACTACATATCAAATGTTTCAACTTATAGATTTTTTAAGTTAAGCAATTATAGTGATAGTTAACACGTGATTTCATTGCTAATAAAAAATGTTCACAGGTTAGTTACTCATTATTGTTATTATTATTATTATTATTATTATTATTTAGCATATTAATATAAGGTTTTATAATAATATTTAATATTTGTTTATCCATGTTAACATTTTTACTGGTAATTGAATGACATCAAAATTACTAGTTTTTTAAACGAACTGGTGATCAACATGGAATTACATTTTCCTTACATACTAAAATGGTATGTTTGTCTGAAACTATGAAAGTAAACATACATTTAACCTAATTAGGAAGAAACGATGAGTTAAAAATCATATACATATATATAAGGTAGCCAAGAGGAATCTGTCTAAATTTTCTATAGTTTTAGAATACAAATATGTGTTAAATTTTCTGCAATGATTTAAGCAATACCTATAATTGTTGAAATCTCTTTTTTTTTTTTTTTTTTTTTTTTTTTTTATATTTAAATTTTTTTTTTTTTTTTTTTTTTTTTTTTTTTTTTTTTTTTTTTTTTCTTGCTTAACGATATAATAATTTTCAAGTACCTTTTCTTCAGCCTTTGCTTCTTGTTTTGCCTTGCGTGTGGCATTCATGCTCTGTAGCTTTTCTTTCACAGCTTGCATTGTTTCTAATATTTTGAGGCCTTCTATTTCACAATGTTACTTAAAAGATATATTAGAAAATAATTCTCTCTATATATACATGAAAAGAAACACAGTTTCTGTACAATCATGGGTTCTCATTGTCTCCATTTTCTCTCTCTCTCTATTTTATGGTGAACAAGTGTTATTAGGACAATTTTGTGGATCACAGTTTAAATGGAAGATGAGGTCATTCTATGGATTGCATTTTGTCCAAAGCTGTGGATCAGAGTGAACAAAAACAGAAATAATGTTCTCCATATTTAGATATTGTGTTTCAAAAGATAAGTATACCTTAGTTTATGGCTTGAACAGGTGGACTTGTGCCAAGCATGTCTCAAAATTTGAGTTTAACTCCAACCTCTTACCTTATAAAATATGGTTATAAATTGAAATTTGCATTTTATGTTTTTACAATATTTTTGTCATTAATGTAGTATCTTCAAAAACACATTTTCATACCTGGAAAAAAATTGTTTCAAAGATATTGAAAGCTATGAGGAAGATCAGTGGTTTGCTTAAAAATACATGGATTTCTTTTTTCACCCTTGTACTTTCCTTCTGCACCTTTATAAATATGAAAATTCTCATTTTTCTTAAAAGTTGATTTTCATATTGTATAATTTGAAAATCAAAAATAATTTTTTTGGTAAAAAACAAAAAACTTTAAAATTATATAATCCATAAGTATTTTTAACTTCCAGATGGTGTAATTTATAAAATTTTGAATTATTGATTGTTCATAGAAACTTTCTTAACTTCCTGATTGTGCACTTTAAAGTTTTTCCCCCTTCAAGATAGTATAATAAAGAAGCTCTTTTACTTCTGGATTATGTAATAATTTTTTTTTTAAATTTCAAAATTTACAATATAAAAGTTATTTTAGACTTTTTGAAACTGTAAAATCTGATATTCATTTTAAACTTTTAGATTGTGCAATTTTAAAGTTTTCTTTTTATTTTTAGATTATGTGATTCAAAGTTATTTTTTGCATGAAAAAACTTCAAGCAAGTATTTTTTCATAAAAGAGTTTTCAAATTATGTACTCTAAAAGTGTGTTCTGCATTACGCAATCTAAAAGTCACTTTGTTTTAACATCTAGATTATGCCTTCTTGATTATTACACAATCCAAAAGTGTCTTCCACAATTCAAAATATTTTCTTGATTAAGTTCATTCATGATACAAAATATAAGAAAGGATGACGACGACGATAAGGAGGTAACAACGATAAGAGGTGACGATCGAAAGAGGGCAATTTAGTCTTTTAATAATCTCATGGAGTGCACATAAAAATTATGGGGTGCAAAAAGAAATAGCCTAAAAAAATGCAAAACTAAGTCCATTTTTTGTTTTTTTTTTAAATAAATATTTTGAAAACTATATTCCTTCTACGCATTTAAAGGTCTTTGGCTTAAGACAACCTTATTGGCTGTTAACACTTGCTCTATACTCTTGTACCCAAACCTGGTTTTGAGATAGTTCTTTTGATTTTTTTAATCAAAATTTATTGTTTATTTAAAATGATAATAAGTGTAGAAATTAAAAATACTTAAAAGAATAATTTATGTTTTTATTTAATAACTAAACAAGAAAAAAATTAACAATAATATGATCAATTTATCAGGATTAAGTCTTACTAATTTTTACTCTCACCTAATAGACATATTTCCTTTTTTTTTTATGAATGTCAAAAATCTTATATTGGATGTATAAAAAATATATATCAAATTTGTTTAACATAAAAAATGAAATTTAATTAATGCACATTACTCTTTATAAAAACATTATAATCATACAATCATATATATTGTTTTAAAACAAAAAGTTTTTAATATAAAATATCTATATCAAAAGTTTAACATAATGTTAAAAATAATATACAAAATTAAAATTGTAAAAAATAGAAGAAATATATATATATATATATATATATATATATATATATATATATATATAT
>Ga0209489_109443_pt1 | contig 12093 bp, 7 predicted proteins | sample SiratrowhiteBW_FD_187527 | JGI IMG/M metagenome (GOLD analysis project Ga0209489, IMG submission 187527) | Root nodule microbial communities of legume samples collected from California, USA - Siratro white BW (SPAdes) (version 2) | ecosystem: Host-associated > Plants > Roots > Nodule | place: USA... | reverse complement strand
AAAAAAAAATATATATATATATATATATATATATATATATATATATAAGAGGTTGAACTTAACCCATTAAATTTAAAAAAAAAAGTAAATAATTAAAATAAAAGAAATGAGTATAAATAATAATTAAATATATAAAAAAATAAAATAAGAATAAAAATGAAAACCTAGAAAACAAAAAATAAAGACATAAAATAATAAATAAATAAATAAAATATATAAAATAACAGTTTTAAAACCACTCTAAAGTGTCCCATATTTTCAACTATTTACACTTCCTATCTTTCCTCACTCTTAACTTTTCAAAAGATTAATAATAAAAATAAAAAATAATAAAAATAATAAAAGAAAAGAAAGAAAAAAAAAACAGCAATTTTAAAAAAAAAATGTGATACTCTAACATCCAACAAAAGTTTATAACGAACTACTATTTTACATTTCATTCTCTCTCTTTCTTTATAAATACAAAATTTATTTTTATAATAACTATAGAATTATGCTAAAAATGTCTCTTTTCACTTGTCAGATTCACCCTCTGAATTTTCTCTCACTCTCAACACCTCCTAACTCATTCTCTCTTAACCGCAACTGCTCACAGAAAATATAAATAAATCATCTGAAGACCCTTAGAACATTTTTGAGGAACCAATTTCAGTTTTTAAAATTTGAGAATTTTTAAATTTAAAGTATGTTGTGATGTTTATAAGTTGTTTTGTCATTTTTTTTATTGCTTCATTTTGATATTCAGCAAAACAAATAAAAAATATGAAAAAACTGAGGAGTGAAAAGATAATAAGAAACTCCAGTTTCTTGTGAAACTCACACACTCAATAATCACTACCGCCAGCATCTTCCTTTTCTCTCCATTTTTATTTTGCCTCTTTGCACCTTCACAGCACATCACAATGGCCACCAATGCACTCGCAGAGACATCATTCTCCATGCACAGTGTTCCACTCGTCTTTGACAGCTCCATGCACAGTGTACTCCACCTTGACCAACGGTCCCCTCTCCGATATGGTTCTCTCAAAACCACATCCGAGTCTGATGTTTCTGATAACTCCACCTTTGCTTCTCGCTGTGTCAGAACTTTACTTCCCAAGTTCAAGATGCTGAAGGAGTAGATTCCAAAGAAAGCAGCGTATCAGATCATAAATGATGAGTTGATGTTGGATGGAACCCAAGGTTGAACTTGGCTTCATTTGTGACTACATGAATGGAACCTGAGTGCGATAAACTCATCATGGCTTCCATTAATAAGATTTATGTTGACATGGATGAGTATCTTGCCACCACTAAGCTTCAGAATCGACGTGTGAACATGATAGCTCATCTTTTTAATACACCACTACAAGAATCTGAAGTTGTTGGTGTTGGCGTTGGTACGATCGGTTCATCAGAGGTCATAATGTTGGCTGGATTGACATTCAAAAAGAAGTGGCAAAACAAAAGGAAAGAAGAGGGAAAGCCTTATGACAAGCCCAACATTGTTACTAGAGCCAACGTTCAGGTTTGCTGGGAGAAATGTGCAAGGTACTTTGAGGTGAAGTTGAAGGAAGTGAAGTTGCATGATGGATACTATGTAATGGACCCTGCCTAGGTTGTGGAATTGGTGGATGAGAACACTATTTGTGTAGCGACTATCCTTGGTTCCACACTAAATGGAGAGTTTGACTCAATGATTTTCTATTTGTTGGACACTCCTATTCATGTTGATATAGCCAGTGGTGGCTTCATTGCCCCATTTATTTACCCAGAGCTTGAGTGGGACTTCCGATTACCACTAGTGAAGAGCCTCAAGTGGGCACAGGTATGGTTTGGTGTATGCTGGAATTGGTTAGGTTACTGGAGAAGTAAGGAGGACTTGCCTGAGGAAATCATCTTCCATATCAACTATCTCGGAGCTGATCAATCCACCTTCACACTTAACTTCTCCAAAGGTTCCAGCCAAGTCATTGCTCAATATTACCAACTAATTCGTCTTGGTTTTGAGGGCTACAGAAACATGATGGAAAATTGCAGAGACAACATGTTGGTGCTGAAAGAGGGACTCGAGAAGACAGGGTGGTTTGACATTGTATCCAAAGACAATGGCGTGCCTTTGGTGGCGTTCACCCTGAAAGACCACACCCACTATGATGAGTTCCAAATCTCTAACATGCAACGGCGTTTTGGATGGATTGTGCCAGCATACACCATGTCCCAGATGCTCAACATGTTACAGTGCTTGGTGTTGTCATCAGGGAAGACTTCTCAGGAACCCTTGTTGAGAGTCTTGTGGCAGATGTGAAAAAGGTGTTTCATGAGGTTGATGCCCTTCTAGCGAGGTTTATGAGTAGCACCACTGCGACAGTCAACGTAGAACACAGTGGCAAAGTGGTTAAGAAGAGTGCTCCGGAGACACTAAGGGGAATCACTGCGGTTTGGAAGAAGTTTGTATGGGAGATGAAGAAGCTCAATGACAAGATGAATGGTGTTTGCTAGAGTTAGCTAAAGAGTGTTTTTAATTTGACCCATAGTCTGGGAATTAAACCCATCAATTTTACTCAAGGGCTTTAAATTCAATAATTTGAGCCGAAGCGTGAGTATTAAATCCAACAATTTTACTCAAAAGCCTCAATATTAAACCCAACAATTTTATCCAAAGTTAAGACTTTAAATCCAACAATTTTATTCAAAACTTAGGCTTTAAACCCAACAATTTTGTTATTATTTTCATGTCAATCTCCAAAATTAAGAAAATATTTCTTATATTATAAAATAAAAATAAAAATGAAAATTTCAAATTAATATTAATCTAACAAACAAGATTTTCTATTTACAACTACATGATTCTTAAAAAATAATTTTTTTACTTTTTTATTTATATTTTTGTTTCTATTTTTTTGGAAAAAATAAAAATTTTGGAAAACCACGTTCATTTTACTCATTTAATTAAAGGTTCCTAAGACGGACATTGTAGGATGTTAATACCTAATCGACTCTCAAATCCTAATCCGAATTTTAAAATTATTCATTTTCTTTTAGTTTTCCCATAATTTTCATAATATAATAGCAACTCATCTTTGAAATTTTATTTCTTTTATCGTAATTCCGTCGTAATTTCGATTGCGACAGGTGTTAACTTAAGCAATAGAAAATTATCTATTTGGTGGAGTGATTTGGGTAAATGTATAGTATAGGTACTTATAACAAGTAGTTTGATTGCAATGTAATGTGAAAGGTAGGAGACGGTATGACGGTCGAATTCTAGGAAGATAAGTGGCTAGATGACCAACCACTTCTAGATATATAAGTACCCAAGCTATACTTATTATCACTATGTAAAGATAAAACAGTGACAAAAGTAGTTTCCTTGGAGAGGGGAATGAAATAACATTTGTAGTAGGAATTTATCATGACGGAGAGCTAGGTTTGTGTGCGAAAAAGAGCTAGAAGAACAATTGACTAATCTTATCTCAAACTTCTAGTGAAGGAGGGGGGTGTTGGAGGGAAGATGTTCAAAACAGGTATACGGTTAGATCTGGTTATAATATATTGAATCAAGAGGCCTCGGTCCAGTCCAGAAAAAATGAATGTTTGATTTGAGTTGGAGCTTAAAGGTAGCCCATATGCACTTGTTTGTATTTCGAAGGTGTTACTTGATAGAATACCAACTAAGTGTAATTTAAGAAGGAGAGGGGTAGATGTAGGACGATCTTTATGCAACATGTGTATGGAAGAGGATGAAACGGCATGACAAATATTTTTCACATGTAAGGATGCATGTGATAGATAGGTGAGAATAGTGGTTGATAGACATGAGAATATTGTAGTGGGTTTAAATGCAAAAGTAAATAAAAATAAGAAAGTGGATACTACATAATTTTTTTCCCTTATACGGTTGAAATGTTGTTCCTGGCTAAAACATTCAAAGCCTATTATTTTCGCCTCGTATCGAGAATGGTGCCTCTGCCTATTGAATGTCTTAAAACTAAGGGATAGAGGTAGGGAAGTTTATTAACACAAGGGGCAGGTTTGTATCATTTAAAGGTTGTTTTCAGGAGATAGGATAGGGGTGAGTTAAGGTTATGTCTGGCGGGGTCAGGATTTGTAGGATTAATTGTGATGCGGGTTTCATTTCGACAATGTGGGAGCTCGTGGATATGTGGCATTGGCGGTCTGGAAGCAAGACAGAATTCCAAGTTCGATTAAGTAAGGTTGAGCTATTGGTGATGATCAAAATGCAGGATGGGTTAGAATTGAGCAAAATGTCGACAAACAAGAACAAGACATAACTTCCTATCATGTTGTATTATGGTTGCTGCAAAGTTAAAGCATGCTTAATTGGAACTTTTGTGACCTTACCACATTGCCTAGGGCCACGTCCTCTTAGCTACATGCCAAGTTTTACTCTTCTATATTGTTGTATACTTGTAGGGTGACGTTCCCTGGCCTCTGTGTTTATGCCACTGCTGTGTTGTTCAAGGTGGAATGTGTAAGTTCTCATATGTTTTTCTATTTATTGCTTTTTTTTTCATTATTGTAACAGGGTTGGACCACCTTAAAATGTCTCTATTTCATTTCTTCTAGTTAAAAAAATTCAATTGTAAATCTTGATTAATAATTTTAATAAATTAAAATAATACATTTAAAACTTTAATATAATTATAATCTAATTATAATACAACTCATAATATAATACGATTTTTAATTCTTTCAACTTTTTGAACATTGAAGAAATTTATACTTGAAGCAGAACTAAATTTAAAAAAAAAAAAAAAAAAAACGTAACTACTATGATAAATAGCTTATAATTAAAAATTGATCATAAAAAGTATATAACATAATATTTTATTTTATGTTCTTAAAAATAATTTTTATATAAAACTATTTTTAAAAAATAAAATAACTTTAATTAGTTACATTGTCATTGTATTTAATTTTATGTATTAATATTTATTAAAATTAAATAACTTGCATTATAAAAATAATTTGAAAATCTTCATAATTTAATTTGTTATTATATTCAGAATTTCTAAAAATAATTTGGGGTAGGAGGAATGAGTATGCCATCCTCGCTCCTATAATCCTGTGTCAATGTAAACCTTAAGATCTGACACTTCAAAATACAATATTTATATCTTATTTCATGAAAAAACGGTATAAAAGAAAATAAAAACATTGCAAAAGTATGGAAGACCAAACATACTCTGCGCTTAAAAAGAACTTAAAACTATCTCATGATTTTGTATTTAAAAAGTATATTAAAAATTTTAAAAAGAAAAATATACTTAAATTTCTTTTTTGTACTAGTCTTAAATTATATAAGATTATTCAATATATCGAAACAAATCTTTTCACTTAAAAGGAATAATGATTTATTTTTAAAACTACTTTTTATTCTCCTAGTTGAAAGTTAGGAGAATGATTTGTTAAAACTACCTCGTCATTCTCCAAGTTGAAAGTTAAGAGAATGATAGTTTGTTTTTAAAATTATTTTTCTATCTCCATAGATAATGGTAATAGATAGGCAATGCTAATATTTTGGTTCAGAATTTGGATGGTGTTAAACTAGCATGTCTAAGTGCTTTTGTTAGGTTAGAATTGTTTTATATTTATTGGAGAATCTCTTAAAACTTTAGTGTAAAACTACCTCTTCATATGAACGAAAAGCTTGGAGTGCAGATACCCGATTCTTTTCTATGTTCTGTCTTATTTCGTTTCTTTGGTAACATATTAACATTTTGGAATTCCCATCAAATCCATTCTCCATATCTCCATAAACAAAGCAAAAAATATCATATTACCTTTCTCTCTCTTTTTTTTTTTCATTTTTTCAACATATCCTTCTCACTTTTTTATACTAATCATAACAGTACAGCATCAATCTCATTTGCGTTTTGAAATAATCCATAAACATAACAATATCCATTTTAACATCCCAAAGTGTATCTGTATATAGATAGGCATTATTAGATACAAAGAACTTCTTAATGCAGATTATAATTTGAATGTCTAGTAAAACCTATTTACCTGGATAACAAGTGAGACTGAAGCACAAAAGGTAGAAGTTGCAAGGAGAAATCCTCCTAGTAGCCATTGTGACTGTTGAGATGAGAGAACTAAATTGTTTGAGATGACACCACTTGTGAGAGGCAAATGGTTTTTGCTTGCCAGCTTCTTAGTTTTAGTTCCAACTTTTCCATCCTAAATCCTCACATAAAAAGGTTCACTCATTAATTAGTTCATATGAACATCCAAACTTGTGATTCACCTAGCATTTTGAGGAAGTAAATTGATCTTCTAACAACTTTAATTATGTGACTTTTCCTCCTTCTTTTCAACATTTCCATCAGTTTAAGACTTTTCTTCAGATTTTGTTATCCTTTTCTCATGGAAAAATTAAATTAATGACAGGCATAGGTTGCCTCATTCCAAGTTTAAAGGTCCCACAAAGAAAGATATACACTTTATTTTATAAAAAAGAAAAAAAAATTGAATTACAATTATACCCTTAATTTATTCTTGTATTTTAAAATTTATATAATTGTAATTTATTTGTTATTTTTAGCGTTGAAGAAAATAAAATAGTATTTTTTTTGCATTGTACCGTTAATAATTTCACTATTTATATTTTGTTTATTATTTTTTGTGAAAAATATTATTTAATAAATATTTAGTCAGACACATGTATAAATACAAATATAAATATTATATATGTATAAATATAAATGAAAATAAAATATAAATATTATATCCATTGAGAATCGAGAACAAAAACGAATATAAATTTTACTTTGAGGACCTTAACCAGTATAGTCTACTCCAAACTCATTCCCTTATCATTCTTAAAAATAAAAATAAAAGAAAAGAAAAGAGAGAGCTAAGATAAACTATTAGAAGTAAAAGCAGAAAAAAAAGAAAAATTAAGTAAAATTAAATTAAAATAAGATATAAAAGTGTTGCTTGAAAAATATGGATAAATTTCTTGGTTTTAGATAGGTGAAAAAGAAAAAAAAAGAGAAAGTAAATTATATTATTTTATTATAATAATAATAATTTAAAATCATAAGAAATTTACTTTCTTATTATAATATTTTTTATTTTTAATTATATTATAGAAACTATTATTTAACATTAAAAGCCTCCCAGACATACAAACAACAAGTTTATTTTTTTAAGAAAACCTTAAAAACAATCTAACTAGAGTTGAAATTTTACATCAATAATTAGTGTAGTAATACTATGTATTAAAGGATTAAATATAGTACCAAAACAAATATATAATTCTTATCAATGAACAACACTAGTAGTACTAACCTTATCCTTCTGTCCCTCTCATGGTTTGGTTTCCAGTCCAATCAAATCAATGGAAAGGTCACTCTACCAACATTGTAAGAAATCCTTTTTTCTCTTAAAATTAATGAAATTAATAGTAACTTTCGTTGGACGTAATTTTACAACAAAATGTAATCCAATGTGTAATCACTTTGTTGGATGCTCAAAAATAAAAAATAAAAAAGTGGGAAAGTAGTAAAGAAAAGATATAAACAAGTATAAAGAGATAAACACGTATTAAAATTGTTAAGGTATCCATATAGAATATATTTAAACGATTTTTTCCATTATGTTCTTTTAGGAAAAAAAACTAGCTTAGTTTATATATAATTTAATTTGTTAAAATTTTTCAAATTTTCTTCTTAGAATATTTATTTTTAAGTCATGTATAAATTAATTTTAACTTATAATAAAATTAATTTATAATTTTATACTTTATCTCTTAATAATTGTTAATGAAAAACTCTTCTCAACATACTATATAATAATTTTAAATTGATAAATTGAAGATCCCACATTGATTAAAAATGAAGTTTTTTAATAATTTATAAAATAGGTACAAACCACACCTTATTTAAATTGATTTTGTAAAGTTAAATTAAACTTAAAGTCCAATTCTAATAACATAATTAAAATTTAAAATCTATTATAAATGACATAACAGTAAAGAAGTTTGGATTGAATGGTAAAAAATGAGTGTTAAAAAGAAAGAAAAAAGAGTAAAGAATAAAGTAAATCATTTGAATTAAAAAATAAAAAGTAAAAAATATTTATGTATTATTAATGATTTTATTTTATCATTTTTATTTTAATATTAATATTATTATAATATATATTATATTAAAAAATATAAATAAAATAATTACAAATATAATCAATTATATAATATAAATATATCTATATATTGATAAAATATTTATAATATAATAGATTATATCGAAGACGTAATAAATTATCACATATTTTTTTCTGCAGAAACTTCTTCAAAATTGCATGAAAATTTAAGGTAGGTATCATTTGTTTTTTTGTGTTTTTTACTAATTTCGCCTTTTTCCCTTTCCATATATTTCTTTCGTGTATTATTTAAGAGATATATGTCAAAATGTAATCTATCTATAACAATATATAAAGAAATTCTTTCTAATGCTATATACATTTTATATTTTAATTTTAATCATATTTAAAAATTAAATATTTTTATAATAATATATAAAGAAAATACATATTTAATATTTTATTTTTATTTTTAATCATAATTTAGAATTAAAAAAATAAAAAGAAACATAATCTAATTAAATATTAAAATTATTTATCCTATAATTATTTATTAATTTTTATGTAATTATATTGTTAATATTATTTTTTTCCTTAAAATATGCAAAGTGACACTAGTTATAATAGATATAAAAATTGTGGCCTAACTTGTATTTATGCATATTCAGAGAATACTAAACTCATTATAAGAAAAATTGAATTTAACTAGAGTTATATTTAAAGTTTTTGATGATTGTAACGTTCCTTAAAATGACAATAATTGAATATAATATTCCTAAAAGGAGTTAACAACATTTGTATTTGTAGATGTAATTGAACGTAATATTTTGAAGCATAATAATGAGTTAACAACATAACACAAATTTGAAATGAAAACAACCAGCTTTACCATAAAGTTCTTTCTCACTAATTCAACATCAGTTTAGGTTGTAGTTTTGCAAATGTTAAAAGCATAACACCTTCCTCAAGACCTGCATATTATCACAACTGTTAATTGCACGTTAATGACTAAAAATAATGTCTATATGTATAAATATATTGATACTCCTATATTCCTAAATTGTGAAGAGGTAGTGAGTGATAAATTGGAAATCGGTAGGGATAGTGTCTTTTATACACATATATACATAATGGTGAAACGAAAATACGAAACGAAAATGCAGAACAGTAAACAGAGACAAAAACCTACCAAAAATAAAAATAATACGAATGATATCAATTGAAAGATGACGGGAGAAGACTTACCTACGCAAGTTGGAGTGGACACGAAATCTGTAAACGAGTTCGATTTGGATATGAAAACGAGTTTGGAAATTTCTAATAACCCCGTAACAAAATCCTTGCGCGCGTTAGAGTTGACAAAAATTTTGAGCAATTGTAAATATAATTTAAGAAAGAAGATTCAAATAATAAACGCTTACTGCGGTTTATGAAAAAACCTCTAGAACTTATAAGGGGTTTGAAATCCCCCTATGTATCTCTCTCTTACTAAAGATTACAATAACCTCTCTTAAAAAAACCTCTGTTAAAATTTACAATTTCGTAGTAACTTAATTTATTTATTTTTTCTTTAAAATAGATTGTATAAAAGTCAAAACACATTTTTGAAAAATAAAATAAAATCTTTTCCAATCTCTCTATAAAAAGATAATTAAATAAAATCAAGATATGTAAACCTTGGGTCTTAAGGTCTATACTCTTTTTTTTTTTAATTTTTTTCCTTTTTTTCTTTTTCTTGTTTTTTTCTTTTTGTTATTTTTTCTTTTCTTTTTCATTTCATAAGATTTCATCTTCATTTTTTTTTTTCATTTTTACTTCAATTTTTATCTTTTTCGAAATCAGTTCTATGGTGTAGTAATTGGGTGTTGATGATCAATTTTACCTAATCAGATTTAATTTGAAGTGATTTTTTTTTTTCTAAATATCTTTCAATTCTTTTTCTTTTTTCGGTGTTATTGAACTCATTGTTGATTTGATTAGTTGAAAAAAATATTTTATTAATTATTTAATTTAAGACTAAACTTTGGTATTGTTTAATTATATTACTTTAGGATTTTGGAGATTTTCCAACTTTCTCTAACTATTACTTAAATTACAAGTAATTTCCAAAGGAAACTATCTCTACTTGTAATTAATTTATTTGTTTTATATGTGTTTGTTGTTAAATTTATGATTAGTGGGTAAAAATTGAAATTTGACGTGGTTGGACATGTATATTGATAATTTGATATTGAAAATGACTTGGAAGGGTCCAAATCTCTACTATGAGCTATTTTGAGTAAATTATTTATTTAATTTAATGATTTTAAAATGAATATTTTAAATTTTTTAGAATAGTTGAATTGATTGACACTTATATTTTTTATATTTTTTAGAAATTATCACTTAACTAACATTTAAGTTAAAGTTTTAATCTTGAGTGTAGAGAATTATTATTTAAGCCACTAGTTGGACAATAATTCTCTTTACATAAACTAGCAGCTAAAACTTGAGTATCAGAGAAACAATAATTGTCTTCTATCATATGGAAGTTCATTGTTATAATAATGATTGATTAGTCAATTATATGGAAGTTCATTGCTAAAGTGATATGGAAGTTCATTGTTATAATAATGATTGATTACTCAATTATATGGAAGTTCATTGCTAAAGTGATACAGAATAGTGTAAATTTAAACATGTCTCTCCTTTATTTACTTACTTAAGTATAATAAGTGAGTATTGATCAAGTGTTTTAAACATGTCTCTCCTTTATTTACTTACTTAAGTATAATAAGTGAGTATTGATCAAGTGTTTATTGGATGCTTAAGTAATGAAACATATTACTTAGGCAACCTATGGCCTATGATAGCTCAAGTAAAGAGGAATTAAAGAGTAAAAAGCTATTTTAATTAAGATTATCACTTAAGAGAGGATATCTTACCAACTGACTATTCTCTCAAAGTCATTGTTTAGTTTAAATATTCAATATTGAAATTTAACATTGTAGTTTAAAGTGACAATCTATTGCTTATGCCTGTAAAATATCAATTTTAATTTTAGGCTCAATCACACAATGAATAGTTCAATCCAGTGCAATCTTATAAATATTTACATTTATAGTATACATATTTGTTGGTGAAAATCATCATTTTGATGTAATTTCTTTTCATATTTAGAATAATGGGTAATTTTTTTATTTACGAGAATGAGTAAATCATAGATCGGTCTAAAGAAGTAAGACACAATTTGAATGGATAGGAGAGGGAAGAAGAAATTGTGCCAACTTATCCATTTGAATGAAAAGAATAGAGTTAAATTGTGCCAACCTGACAAGATTTCAGTGGTTAATACACCTAATCAATCAATTATTCCACCAGCGTGATAATTAATGCACATAATCAATTAATATTTCAGGTGTAATCATTAATATATCTAATTAATTAATTAATTCATGGATGAGAATATCAAATTAATTATTTTAAGTGCATGGGTGAGAATTAATCTACAAAATTAATATATCATGTGTCAGAATTAATTAATTTAGGTCATTATTTTTTTTACTAAGTGCTATGCTTCCACCATTCTATCATATTCTTATTGAAATTATGTGTCAAGTTTACACGATTTCAACTCTAGTTTTTTTTTCTCATTAAAATCGTATTACATTAACACAATTTTAATTCTTGAAATCATACCATAAAAACACAATTTACCTATTTTGATAAAAAAAAATTGTTCATTATTTATAGTTATGAAATGAAATTACACATCATAACGATATTTTGGCCTATTTATTGTTGATATAAAAGAGATCTTACTTGATGGTAAGTTTACATAAATGAAATACTTTCATGTGTCTCAATATTGAATGTCTTAAATCTTATTAATATTGAATGTCTTAAATCTTATTATGACATTGAAACAAAAGTTTACATACCTAAAGTACTTAGAATAAATTTATATATATATATATATATATATATATATATATATATATATATATATATATATATATATAT
>Ga0209489_109441_pt1 | contig 12094 bp, 11 predicted proteins | sample SiratrowhiteBW_FD_187527 | JGI IMG/M metagenome (GOLD analysis project Ga0209489, IMG submission 187527) | Root nodule microbial communities of legume samples collected from California, USA - Siratro white BW (SPAdes) (version 2) | ecosystem: Host-associated > Plants > Roots > Nodule | place... | reverse complement strand
ATATATATATATATATATATATATATATATATATATATATATATACATATATATATATATATATATCTCTGATACGAAACTGTACGAACATGCATGGCAATTGGCAATATATGTATAAAATATGATGATATAGGGCTGATTAATTAACATCAATCCTAGGAAATAAAGGTTCTGTCCTTCTCTGCAATTCTCCAAGGGTGCTTATTAATCACTGTTGTTTCTTTTCAATTTCTCAGTGTTATATATGTAAGAGAGACCCCACATAGATAAGATATGAAAAAGGGGTGGGATAAGTTTCTTGGAGGAAGTGCGAGCCCACTTATTTCTTATACACAGGTATGGATAAAAGATACAGGCACTTTCTTTAGATTCAGAGAAAGGCTTCAACTTTTTGGAGTCCCAATCGTTGAAAATTTTTGTACTGTCAAGTATTTTTGTACTGTGGAGTGTTTAAAGTCCTCATCACAGCTGTTTCAGTGCCACAAAGTGGATGATATATAATATGATAAGTACAAACTGGTGTTAATGGATTTGAGATCTGTTCAGGAAGTGGAGCTACATGGTTATCAACAATTTCAATATTAATTTTTCACATTGTGGGGATGAGGTAATTTGTAATTAATCAGCCACTTTTTGTGTATAATGCAGATGTCCCTATCAATTTGTCAGTGGATTTTTCTTGTTGGGATGTGAATTTATTATTCCCATTTGGATTGGTCTTAGATCACTACTTATGAACGTTGAATTATCTTAAATTAGTGCATTGTTTTTCTAAGGACTAAAGAGGGTACTGTCCGTACAAAACATCACATAACAAGTTCCCTAGCAAGTAGCTACATTCTGCATATGGATTTGGGATAAGTTGCACTGTTCCCTCCATAGCTCGCAGAAGTACAGGAAATGGGCTACACATTGCAAAAGGGATGGAAACAAGTATCTTTGGTTGCAGAGAAGAGAATGGAAGTCACAGTTTTTACACATAAAACTCTGACCAGATGTAGATGTGACAATTTTGATTTGATTCCCTTCCTATGTTTCCTCATAACGGACCTTTGGAAAACTTAAACCATGATATCAAATTTAATTGGGATTATCAGTGTAACAAAAATGTTATCAATGTATTGCCTATGAATTAGCGTTTCTAATAAAATATTCTGGTGAAGGGAATCCAAACAAAAACTAATAATTTGTAGCAATAATTAACTACCTCAGCTAGGAAAAGATTGGAGTAGAGGTCCTTGTTTGCAATTTTGGGGAATTAAAAGAGACTTAAATGTGTGTTAAATAATTCATGAATTTGAGTGAGAGAGGAGTAGAAGACAGTATTTGAGGTTGCCCTTTTTTCCTGGGTCTGTTATCTTAACAGATGCTCAGAAAGATGATTGAGAGCCAGCACATTGATTCATCCCCTTTAAGACAAATGTCGGTTGTGCTTGGTTGGTTGAAAAGAATAGCACGTTCAGTTTCACACATGATTATTTGCAGTAAACTGCCAACAGTTTTCAAGATCAGACAAATGTTTAATGATTTAAAATACCAACTGCAGATACTGGTTAAGAAATTATTAGTAACTATTTTATTGAATGGCATAAGAATCCAATATTCCATTATTTAAAAAAAATTCAAATTCTTCAATTTACGGGTTACAGACTCTTTAAGAAAAGCCCTTCAAGGATTTTTTTTTTAGTGACTTTTTTTAAACGCATAAAAGTTTGTTCTTTTATAATATTTAATACAATATTCATAATTTTCAATAAAAATCTTCACCGTATAGGTTAACAAAACCCTTTTTAAAAAGGGATCTTGGGATCTCATGAAACTACCAAGCATGTACTTGAATTCCATTCATTTCATTTCGTACTAAAATGCAAAAAAATTCTTTCTGCATCATTTGCTCCCTCTGTCACAGGTCCAAATTCTGATATAGACCAACCTCTAATCATGCAGCAGGCAGAGGACAGTCAAAATCACAGTTACAGAATTTTTAGCGTGTTTGCTTACACATATGAGACCTGTTTTCTCACGTTTACAAATAAGGTAACAGTTATAACCGACGTGGTTTCTCAAGTAACATATATCCAACCAAACACTTCCTCAATAATCCTGTACCCAATATAGAATTCAACGTACCAAATACCAGATTCTTTTTAAGAAAGTTCTGTAATAATATAAAAAAGATGAATCACGTACACGTACATACACGAGCCGGGTATCCGTATCTATACCATGTACCTGCTAACTATTGTCAAAATCAATGGAGAATCATTGAGCAACAAACACAAAAATGCACTCTTTTTCATAACGATTTCCAAACTCGAAAAATCATATCTTTGCCTGATTGTAAAGAGTCACATGGCTTATAAATTAAGTTCAAAAATAGTTCATACATATCAAATCATCTCTTGGTATAATGTAATATATTTAACAAGAAGATTGTAAAACTCAGACTAACATCAAAACAGAGAACATGTCTTAATTATGTGATCAAAATATTGATCAAAGAAGGAGGGTCCAAGTTACACAAGGGAATCACACCTATGCAATGACTCTAACAAGGTTGAGTTGCAGTTGAAATATCATATATAAAAAGAGATTATAAATAACATCTTACAGTCACAACTTGAGATTAAAACAGTATTTGATTGAATCAGTGAGAATATTGAATTCATGACATTGTGTACATATCAGGCTCAAGACTTGTATTTTGGTTAAAGTAAATATCTAAGAGTGATGCAACTGCACATACACAAAAGGATGAGGTAGATAAGGTTGAGTTGAGGGTGAGGAAGGGAAGGAGGGAGCAAGGAAAAGACGTGGTGCACATGAGGTTAGGGCCACGGTGGTCACAGATGGGTGAGGATATTATGTGCCATTACTCTTGAAAGAGGAAATAGTTGCTCACACCTCAAGAACACTCTTTGGTTCGCAGCCATTTTGTGCATCTAAATTATTTGATTAGACACGCTTTGTTTGCTTCCCTTTCACGTGCATTCCTCTGTTTTCTTGAGCTGTCACATTATCATTTTGTTCCCACTTCTCCCTAACTGCCCCATTTCCTCACCCCTTAATTTAACACCTCTCCATGCTTCCTTCTGGGAAGCAAACTTCTCTTCTTTCTTATTTGGAACTTGTTCTACGCGTCAACTTAAAAAATCCTACTTTAGCGTCGGTAGAGTACTGATTTGCCAACATTTTTCGGATCATTTGACTGCTGAAACAAAAGTGCAGTCTGAGTTTTCCCCTCTCGGGTCTCAAATACATGATGCTCTTGTTGAAAAATTTGGTTTCACGTGATGCAAAATCTAACTAATGATAAAAGTTTGATCTATGCATGTCGCAACAATGAGTTTGAAAAGGTATATGTCGTTAATAAAAGATTATTGAGATAAAAATATCTTCATATTTTTTATAGTAATTAGGAAACATTTTCCTAGAATCTACTTATTCATTTTTTAATGTGATTGTTATAAATAAAGGGGTTGAAAAATATAATTATCAGAATTGTAATCAATAAAAGAAAAATCTCTTTTTCCAATTATATAGTCCCCTCTTTCCTTCGCATAAAGAAAGCATATTAGTGCTACGTTAGATTGATAAACCTCTGCATAAGTAAAAGTCTGTTCTTAGCAAAAATAAACTATATTTGCTTTAGTTAAAAAAAAAAAAAAAATCTTCAAATTTATACTACTATAACACGAGACACCAAAAGAGGAAAGAAAGAAGATAGAGATGCATTATAACATGGATAACGTGATGAAAAGACATGACAAATTGTGAATAAATATTATAAAAGATAGTTAATAAATAATATCCCAGTAGAAAGCACAACCACTAAAATGATGCGAGGAAGGCCACAGCTTGGTTTATCACACAATCATGATGAGCTCCAGGTTATATAGCTTAGCACAATGAAGGGCCTTACGATATGGCAATGAGTCATCATGCCCAAGATGCTTCCAGAAAAAATAAAAAAATAGTGATTGTAGAATGTTGAAAAACTTATATTTGTAGTGCATTAAAATCTCCCTTCACCCAACCATTCATTTGCAACATTGAGTCAGAAACAGCTCTAAACATATTAATAGCCCACTAAGAAAATCATACAATTGAAGCGGTTAGACATGTATGCATCATCCCAATCTATTGTAGGATAACTAATGATTTCCTCATGTTTACAATTCAAAATTTCTTTGCCTTTGTAGATACACAAGCAGGAATTACTTGACAGTATAAAATTTTGCAAAATATGATACCTAATTTCAACAACATTCTTTTGACTATAGATTTCCTTGGACTGTTTTACATATGGACTTCTTTAAGTAAACTTTCTACGTACATTTCTTTTGCTAAGACTAACGGGAGGAGAATCTGCAACGACAGAAGAGCCAGCTTGGCTAACACGCAACTTCTTTGACCCACGTTGCCTTGGGTATGGGTGAATTTTAGCCAATTCTCGCACGCGATGTACCACATTAAATGGCAAGGGTCGCAGGGCAAACTCGTCATTTTGCTCAGCCTGTAATCACCACATGACCATTTACATTATTAACTAGTCCCCATTCCCCAAAATAAATCTTGTCAGATATAGCATATTAAAAAAAGCTATTTGGTACACCAATTTAAGTTTGAGACATGCATTTGAAACATCAATGAACAAAGTTCCAAAAAGGAAAAGAAAGTTAACCTCTTTCTTGTTTTTCTGCACTGAACTGGCTCTCAAAAGGTTTCGCCACTTGTCCTGCAGAATTCACTTTTAGATAACAGGCTTGGAAGAACGTAAAATTGAACGAGTAAAGCTTTGTGAAGTACCCTGAGATCTATGGGAGTTCGGTAGCTTGAAGAAGAAAACAAAAACTTCTTAATATCAGTCCATCGACCTACTCCGTATTCAGATATGCCTTCAACCAACTTCAACACTTCAGGGAGAGTCCACATTTTCTGATGCTTTCTTCTATCTTTTCTTCTAGATCTTTTTGTCGTTGAACATCCATCCTCAGAATCCGAGGGAAATGATTCATAGTCATACTGAAGTTTCTAGAAAAGAATTACGTCTTGTTAAATGCATGAGAATAATTTATATCTGCAGACCATCACCATGAATATTAGGCAGGTATATCAATCTGCAGTAATTGTCTCACAATTTTACAAATTTCCCACTAATACAAGGGTATCGTTCAGATGACATAAATACTAAATCTCAACCGCAGGAACAATTCACAAAAGCCTGGTTACAGAAACAGTTATGGACGTTAATAACAGCATAAATGAACAATACATGAATACCATGATTTGGTAAAAAAGAATATAATTGTAGAGAACCATAATGACCATGTCGTAGGTTATAAATTATCAATGTACAAGAAATCAAGCACCACTCACTTAGAGACAAGAAAAGAGGGAAGCATACGAAGCACATTCATACCATTAGCACACATGTTGAATTAAACATCACACTTCAATAATTAAGAGTCCGAGGTCTGCTTTCATAAATGATACAATTTGAGAGCATAAACAGGTCACATAACCATCAAATATTGATAAGCAGAATCAATAATAAGTATCCAAAACCAGAAGAAGGTAAATGCATATCAAAACAGATCCTAAAGTCATACATTAGATTCACAATGATACAATCATAACCCAAGAAAGAATCTGTCAACCTAAAGGTATCTTATATCCTCATCTACTTAAGGAAATATACGCAAAGCAATAAAATGCCCCTAATGAAAACAGTACCTCTTTCTTGTGACGTCCTTTGCGAGCTTGCAACTCAGGAAGCATCACCTCATTATTTTCATTACTAGACTTCTCGCTTGGACTCTTTTTCAATGATTTAATTCTTATATGAAGTACATTACATGATAAGTCACTCGAATGTTTAGTTTTTGGACCAGCAGCTGATACCTTTTCCTTTGACCTTGCATTTGAAAATTCTTCAATATACCTCTGCGTAGGCTTTCGGAATCTTTTCTCTCTGTGTGCAGCAGGTTGGCCTTTTTCGACAGGACTCTTTTCCTTCTTGCAGGTCAGTATACCCCCAGCTAAATGACGATAGGTATCCAACTCTTGCAGATGTGGTATATCAAGTGAAATGTTGTACCTGCAATTTCCTTTTGATGGTTCACTAGGATCGTTGCTGAAGGCACCATGTGATTCATAGGTTACTGTCTCATCTAGAGAATCATTTTTGCATTCAGATTGTGCAATAGGTACTTTTGTTGATTCTAATACCCCACCAACAATGCTACTTCTACTTAATCCTGAAGAATGACTTTCTGAACTTGAGTTTTGAAAGAGTGAACCTTCAAAAGGACCAGAACCTAGTACCTCCTCAAATTTGTCAGCAAATTCAAAATCTGCGGATTGCAAATGAGCAAAACAGAAAGAAGTGTTAAAAAAAGGAAGCAGAAACTGATTATTTTTTCCTTCCTTTCTATCCAAACACCATAGCAGAAGAATACATCTTAATAGTTGTCAATTATCATCAACAGTTCAAGTTAGGCAAGCTGAAAATACATACATGAATAGTTTGATATTACATCTCTAAGAGATTCAATCAAGGGACCTTTGGGTTTGAAGCAAAGATAATACTCGGGCTTACCTTGTGTTCACAATCAACTTTTTTTATTGGAAGAATATCAGCAAAGGATCAATTTCGAACCTTGACCATGTGGTCATAGAGACTATTATAAAGGAGAAAAAAAATATATGCACGGATAATATAAAACAGTGTTACAGCGTCATCCAATCACAAATTACCAGGTATGATAAGTTTGTTGGCTTTTACAATAAATACCTTAAAAGTCATAAAAAATTATTTGTAATTGAATGACAGTGTAAAACTATTTTACACAATTCATCATATAATGTCATGAACAAATTATTTCAAAAGAATAATTCTTAAGGGGAATACAAAAGAATTGTTGTGTTACATCTCTAAGAACAGCTAATATTTTACCCAAAAAATATTCTTCACATGCACCAGGGAAACCATCAGCTCCTTCAAGATCATCGATTTCAACATCATCTAGCAATCCATCAAGGACCTAACAAAATTAAAGATAATTTTCATATCAACAAAACAAGAACATAAACAATTTAGCAGTTAAGTAACTAACTAGTAACGTTATGCAATTTGAATTGACGTTAAACAAGGTGATATAAACCTTAGATGACAGACTCAAGACGTCAAAAAATCATTAACAAGCACTGTAAATATAAAACTCTATGAATTGCTAGCTTCAATATCACCCCAACAACAGAGAGATTGAAGACAAATACCTCCAGTTCCAAATCATCCTTTCCGTTCAAAGTTGTATGAGAACCCAAACTACCTGATGAATGTAAACACACTACTACTATTAGATATATTGCCCCAATAAAAAGTTTGAAAATCAAAGATATTGTTATGCTCTGAATATAAGACACTGTCAATACACTTTATCAACCGTTAAAATTTATCTAATTGAGCCAAGTGGACTAGGAGAAACCCGTGACAGAATACCAAAAACAATTCCAATCAACGATAATATCTCAAATATAAAAAGTTTGGTTTTCTTACAATGCAACATAAATTCTAAACTTCTAAGCAGTCTCTGTCAAACAATATTCAAGTTCTTATACAGCTTGCTTCTCGTTTCATTCTCCGTTCTTTCACCTCATCATTTTACTTCATTTATTCCAGTTTTTCAGGAACAACATGCAAACCAAAAAATAGCTTCTTCCCAGCAGTCAGAGTAAAATGTCATTTTGCATTTCAAGCTATAGAATCAGAAATAACAGCTTTAATTCATTGAAGAATGACCACTGCTTGATTTAAAACTAAATTCAAATCCAGAGGAAAGATTTTCAACAACATAGCATTTCTCCATACTCTACTCATTAAAATGGAATATACCATCCTGGGAAGCAAGATTGTTTCTAGGTTCTGCAAGCAAATGCTCAACTTCCATTACTTCATCTTGAAGAGCAGGTACATATGATTCATCCACCTGAACCTAGGGAAATTTAAAACAAAGGTATCACAAGTGCTACGTTTTATGCAAACCACTTCGCTACTTTGTTTATTTAAATAGTAGAGAGAATTTGAAATAACGGAGTAAATTCACGAACACATTCAGAGAAATAGCCTTAAAATGCTTCTGTCAAAATATTAAGCTTGCAAGGACCAAGTATATGCTAGACCAAGAGAACCTTCCAATCAAAGGTAAAAGCCGACTACTCTACCATTGAGTTAGCAACCCCAATACAATTTAAAAAATAAGGTGGATGTTTATACCCAGTCGCAATAAAAAAAAAAAAGGAAAATTAAAAAATGGAATTGTCTAAAAAACTAAAAAAATGATATACCACCTATTTATATACTATGGTTATACATTATTATTCTATAGATAAGACTCTATATATTCGTATATATAGATCTCTTATTTTCGTGTGTGTGTGTGTGTGTGTGTGTGTGTGTGTGTGTGTGTGTGTATATATATTCATGTTTCCCTTTCAATTAACTTATTAATCAAAAAAGTTGACTTACACTTACTAAAAAAACACATACAACCTATTCTTCATAGAAAACAAAGTTGAAATGTTTTAGGAAATGCACAACCAATAATTAATAACAAGATAAAAATGATAATACATTTATCACCTTTGACACTAAGTTGGAAAATGACAAAAAACATATCTTATTATACAAGCTTGCGGTCCATTATCAATGTAAAACTTTGCCAAATCTTAATCAGCCATTTATTGTCAATTAATCAAAAATATTTATGACTGGCACAATAACTAGCTAGAAGGTTAACTTCTTTTGATGATATTGAGCTCAAAACATCATATGGTAATAAAAGAAAAAGCTTTACACTCCTCTAGATTTTCTCAGCTAATCATTTTGGATGGAAAGATTGTGCTTCATCCTCATATCTATATGTTGATAGAATGGTTTAATTTATCTTCTGACCTACTTTCAAGAAGCTAAATTGTTGTTTTTTGTTGCACCAATTTGTCACCTAAAGTCCTAGGTGTAGTCTTTTACACCTTCCCTTCGTATCTCTTATGTAAGAACTTGTCTATACACACACACACATGAATCAGCCGAGAGATAATCATCTCTTAAGCATTCTTTTCATTCTCAAATTGGTATCAAAACAGGCCAATCCCTTTTTGTTTTTCATTGTCTGATGAGAAAAGAAAACCACCACTCGCATTGTTGGTCACCATCATTATTCATGACAAGCATCTAATTAGGTGCACCTCACTTGAACAACAAAGAACACACTGTCCACTATCATCAACCAATGTCATTCTCTCCAAGGAGCACTAGATTTGGTGCTTCTTGTCACACAACAAAGAACCCAACAAGTTGCAGAGGCTAAATCTCCTCCACGAGCCACCTCTTTATGCATTAAACCGAAGAGTCACCTTCTGGTGACTAGATCAACATCACGTCTCTTTCATAAGTTTTGTTGGCCTCTCTTGTTCATGTTTCAACCTTGTTTTTAATTTTGCAGTAATGTTTGAAGTGCAGCCCCTTAAAACACCTCTCAGACCCTCCTTTTTTAACCTCCTCCATTTTTTCAAAATGTCCTTAGGACCTACAACCTCTTTTATTGAGACTCCCACAATTACTTAAAAGCTTAATGGAAAAAGTTACCTCTCTTGGTCTGCATCTGTTCAGCTTGGGTTCCCTAGCCAAGGTTTTTATAATCACTTGGAAAAGTTGAACATGGAAGCAGATGGATTTTCAACTTTGTGCTTTGTCGTGACAACTCGTGAAATCCCATAATTGGAAACCCTCACAATGTTCAAAACTTGTAACTCCATTTTGGGAAAAAAGACTGGGTACATTTTCAAATGATATTCAACGCCTATACGATTCTGCCGACAAATTGGCATCTCTTGAATAAACAAATCATGACATGACTTCTTTCATTGTTGAATCTCAATGAATTGTTGAGAAGTTGCAGGTATTCTTAGAAGTTCATTCATTGGAAGAGATTAAAGAGTTGGATAAGTTTGATATGGTTATAATGCATCGTGCCATGAACCCATATTTTGATCATGTTTGCTATCAAATCTTGACCAGTCAAGATGTTCCACCTATATAGAACCTAACAATGTTGACTTCCTTGTGTTTCCACCCTTAAAAATAGAAATCTTAACGCTTAAATCAATGATTTGCACTAAATTTGTCAAATCCAAAGATTAGCCTGCAGATATTTTGACTAAATCCTTAAGAAGACCTCTAATTCAATATATATGTTCTAAGCTTGATACATACAATTTGTATGCTCCAACTTGAGGGGGGAATATTTGAATAGTTTAATTCATCCCGTACCAACTCTAGAAAAGTTAAAATGTTGCATCTTGTTGTAACTATCTATCACCTAGAATTTGAGTTGTAGTCTTCTTATATCTTCCTTTTGTATCTCAAATGTAAGAACTCATGAATCAACTGAGATAATCATCTCTTGAGAACTTTCTCATATTTTCATTCTCAAGTGATGTAAAAGGTGAAGCATATCGTGAATGTCTCATTATATTAAACAAAAAAAGATTGTCAAGGACTAATCTTCTACCATTTATTTTCTTAAACAAGGCAAGCATAGATGTTCATACAAACACTCAGTATCCTAGTGGAATATTTATATGAAAACGATGATTTACTTCCAAATTCATGCTCTATTCAAACAACATGTTTAGCATTTTAAAACTTGAATCCTTTAATGTAGTGGAAGCTTTTTGCCATAAGAAGTCTCTACATATTCATATAGTAGACATTTCTCGACAATGCCTTATGGGACACGTTTTCCAGCATTAAGTTCTAACAAATGAAATGAAATTTTCATGCAGCTTAGCAATTATCATAATATCTTGCCTAAACCAGCATATTATGCTATAAAACACGCTCTGAAAGTTGTAAAACTATGTAATTGAACACTAGGAGTGAGGTGTCAAAGGATTTCCAACCATGAAATATAATTAGAACAATTACAATCATTATCTGAAATATTTAATTAGGTGTGCAACAAATATGAGATAATCAAATACACTAAATAGATACTTTTTTAGATGCTGCAAAATGCAGAAAAATGCAAATTGACAAATAACATGATAGATTAAACTCAAAATATTTGTGATTAAAACATGACCAAAATCCTTACTCTTTGGCATTTCATATTGGAACACTTCCGCAAATATTCTTCACGATCCATCTCATGTTCTGTTGAATAGCATCCTACAATTTCAACATACATAAGATTAATCATTTTATTCACATTTATATTCATATATATAAATATATTTACGGATATATTCTTATGAAGAAAAATACACAATCATACATAATATAACATTTTTATATATCCTTGTGTAATAAGCACCCAAGTACTTGGGGAAGTCACCATCAAAAGCTAGCTATTAAAGAGCGAGAACCAAACATTTAAATATTTCACCAAACAATCCATACTACTCCATGTAAGACTTAAGCACCTCATGATGTACTATGTCTCTATCAGTGTACATTGTCACAAATGCAAGATCTTCACTTGTAAAATATATATACATATATCGAAAAGAAAATATTCAGGTACAGTAGCATAGGTGCTTTTAGAATTGTTTTGCAATCAAAATTGAAGTTTTACCTCAGTAAATTGCAAAACAAAGGTCAGTACATGTTACCATAATAAAACTAGTTTTAATTGGAAAAATAACACTGAAAGCACCAATCGTCCTACACCTATGTTTTTCCCATGTTGAAATTGTAAGACTACAACACGGAAAGAACAACCACTATGTCAACAGCGCAACTATTTATGTAAACATAACTAAAAAGAAAAATGAAAAATTATGTTAATCAATCCAATATGAGTGTTTGGATGCATGTCTAGATTCAAAGCAAGAAATCATTTGTTTCTTGGACACAATAATTTGATTATGTAGAAAGAAATCAACAACCAGTATATAACCTAATTTCATGCAGAAAATATAATCCACAACCAATATTGTGACCAAAATTACGACGACCATTGCTGCGCATACTAAATACATCAATACCAGTGAACAATTATATTTATTAAAATATAAAAAAAGAAAAAAA
>Ga0209489_109440_pt1 | contig 12099 bp, 8 predicted proteins | sample SiratrowhiteBW_FD_187527 | JGI IMG/M metagenome (GOLD analysis project Ga0209489, IMG submission 187527) | Root nodule microbial communities of legume samples collected from California, USA - Siratro white BW (SPAdes) (version 2) | ecosystem: Host-associated > Plants > Roots > Nodule | place: USA... | reverse complement strand
AAAAATTTCTCCAAAAAAAAAAAAAAAAGCAAAATGGTAAAATAGATATTTTTTTATAAGTTAAAAAACAAAAATTTAAAAAGCCAAATGAAATTTTTTTTATGACTTAATTTATTACAGGTTAATTTTAATTTATGATTTTTTTATCTTAAAATTTTTTTGGTAGAAAAATTTGTTCAAACACAATTGTATTTAAGTTAACTATCTCATGTTAATTAATTTCTTGCGCACTAAATTAGATAGAGAAGCTTCTGCTAAAACATAGAAATATTGGATGAAGAGTGAAGTAGAGATACAATTTAATAGAACATTTCTTCCTTTCAAAGTGAAAAACATATATATTGTTGTCCATGTTGGACATATATTGTAATGATTGTAAGATAACAATGACAACATTGAGCAAAATAGACTAATGAAGAAGGTATCTTTTGCTTTTGTACCAAAACATTATGAATCGCACCTCTAGTACCATCATGATACATGCCAAAGGAAAATATATTACTCATGTTCATCCTTAGCTATACAACTTTTTGTGGTTCTTTCATTTTGATCCTTATAGTGTACACCCATTATTTTTTATATTTTTTTCTATGCTGGGTGATTTCACTGATTTGGCTAAGATATGCTAAAATATCATTTACTTATGTAAAGTCTGCTCTTAATTTTATGTCTTAAATTTGGAAGTTTGTTTTACATGGTGTTCTTTAATTTTCATTAGAAAATAGACTTTAAATTTAATTTAATCTTACAAAAATCAACTTATAAAACAAGTTTTATATTAAATTTATATTTTTTTTGCGTTAATTACATCTTTAAACAATGTTGAATCTTCAACCTAAGCAAGTTGTTCATCAAAACCAAAAGATATAAGCTCATTATAGTTAATTATTGAGTGGTAATGTAAGCATGGATGGATGCAAAGAGGGGTACTATGATTCTGCCACTCTGAACTCTTTTTAAAATAATTATATGTTGTACATATAATAAGCTGAGAGTGATACTAGGAAAAAGGAGACTCAAAGTCTCGCATACCAATTATTGCACATTGTTATACATGTATTATAATTTTTAATAAATTATATTAAGAAAACAATTTGAGAATCCTAATACATTTATTACACATTCATAAATACTTAGGTCGCTTAATAAGATGATTAGTATCTAATGAAAGGGTTAATATTGATATAGATATAAAATTGAGATCAATATGGGTAAAAACCTATTAAAATATATAAATAAGTGGTGATTTTAAATTGTACACTATTAATTATTATGTATGTCTTTGCAAATATATTCTTGGATAAAAAGGGCTTTTTTTCCACTTTTTCATTTTTGTGTAATTTTCAATTTTAATTTTCAAAATGGATAGAAAAAAATTTATTTATCAAAATGGGCAAATTTTGCCAACTAGATAAGCATAATTTCAAACTGGTCAAAATAAAAGTAACATGCCGGCGATTTCAATTAATGAGATTAATTAAAATCATTTCTATCTTTCCAATCATTTTTTAATTATTTGATATTATGATTGTTAGGTTTAACAATTAATAAAAAAAATTATTATATAATAATAATTAACAAATAATTTTTTAATTATTTAGCACTTGTTACTTTAACAATTAAAAAAATTAATAATAATAGTTAACAAAACTATAGTAAAAAAATTAAGACATACAAATTTATTTTAAATTAAAACAAAATAACATAATGATAATAATAAAAATAATTCATATGAATTTAATATAATTATTATTATTTTTAAATTAAAATAAAATAACATAATAATAATATAATTAATAATAAGTGAATTTAATAATTATTATTATTTTTTAAATTAAATTTGTATGAAATTATTCTTATTATTATTATTTAAATTAAATTCATATGAATCTAATTTAAATAAATTTGTATCTTTTAATATTCATGTTATAGTTTTGTTAATTATATAATAATAATAATTATTATTATTGTCGCAATCGGGGTCACGGCGAACAAAAATAATTTATTTTAATTTTCAAAACAGAGGAGTCGCCATCATAGTTTAGTAGGAAAAACTATGGAAAACCAAAAACAAGGTAAGGCAAGTTTGCGAAAACGGATTTCGAGTCCGGGAGTCGGTTACGTGCGGGAAGGTGTTAGCACCCCCACAACGCCCGTCTTAAGACGGTATCTTTAATTAAATAAGTAATCGCCCGTCTTAAGACGGTATCTTTAATTAAATAAGTAATCTGAGTGTGATTTTTCGAAATATTTATTTTTTCCCAAAAACGAAATAAAATGCAAACAATAACAAACAAAAATATTTTTTTTTAAAAAAAGGGAGCCTGACAAGGATTTGGATCTGACCTTGCTCCTACGTAGTTCTTTGGGAAAATTTGGTTGTTGAAATGTTTAATATTTTTTAGTTTTGAAAATTTTATATATTTTTATTTTGAATGTTTTTTAGAGTAAACTTCAAATTTAGATACACTCTTTTGGTATTCCAATCAAAGTTAAAACTTCCCGAATTGAACTTTCGTACGGTGCGAACGACCATTTTAAGAATTCAATCGAGTCATCATAACTTTTCAAATTAAAATTAAGATAATTGGAAGTTAAATAAAACATTTTTTTAAAAAAGAAAATAAATAAACACAATATGTCAACTTTTTATTTTCTTTATTTTTATAAAAAAGAACTAAAAGGGCATTTCTGGAAACAAAAAGAATTATTGGTGCAGGTCTAAATGTATGGGATGCAGGCAGCAACCCCCACCAATAAGAAACTCAATTTGGGTTAAGGGCATTTTGGTAATTGAGAGAAGTATGGGTGTAGAACTTAATTAACGAGGTGCAGGAAGTAACCCCACCAATAAGAACTTGGGTTAAGGGCGTTTTGGTAACTGTGGAGTATGTGGGTGCGGAACTTAATTAATGGGGGTGCAGTGGTGGTGGCGGTGGCGGCGCGAAAAAAATGACGGTGACAGCGGGAATCGTTTTGGGGCTGTTTTGGAGGTAAAGTGATGCAGTTTTTGGGGTAAAATTGTGTTGTTTTGGATATTGTTTGGCTATTATTTGGGTGTTGAACGGATTGATTATGGAGCGGTGGCCACTGATGATGATTTTTTGGTGACTTGTGGCTTGGTTGTTAAGGGTATTATGTGGTTGCGGAGATGGTTTCAGGTGGTTGAGTTGTGTTTTACATGCTTGCTGGGTACTCACTTAGGTTCTTGAGTGTTGCATGAGAGAAGATGGAAGGTGGTGATAGATTTTTTAATTATTTTTAAAATTTAGAATGCCATGAAGAGCAAAAAAAATAACATTTTTGTTTCTTTATCTCCATATCCTTACCTTTATTTATGAAATGAAACCATGAAGATGATGAAAAAAAATAAAAAAAAATCACAAGAAGATAAAAATACAGGTTTATAGATTCAATATTTGAGAACCATACAAAATTTTAAAAAATTACAAAACATACCTGTACTGGTTCTTCAAGAATGATTATCTCATTTCTAAACGAAATCTTCTCGTTTTCTCCTTCTTCCTCTATTTTTTAACGTGTTCTCCCCTTACCAGTGATCCTCTTTTCTATTTTTCTTCCTTCTTTTATGTTTTTTCGTTATAATTAGTCTAGTTCTGTTGGAGAAAGAATAGGGATGATCGATATTTTTATGGGATTATGGGGAGTTAGAGAGTTGAAAGAGTCTCTCTTCTTCTTTTATCGTTTCTTTTTCAAATTTTGTATTATTTGTTTGTTTTATTATTTTATTTTTATTATTTAAAAAAAACATTAACTGATGAAAAAAATCTAAACTATTCTGTTTTTTTTACTTTCATAAAATTTATTTAAGCAAAACCCTTTTTAATTATTTATTTATTATTTTTTTAAAACTTGTAAATCAAGTTTGGAAGCAGTTATTTTTATTGTTATATTTGTTTTTATTATTTATTTATTTATTTTTAAATTTTCAGATTTTGTTGTTTTAATTTAGATATTTTTGTTATTTTCTTGGTATTTTCGTTTTTTTATTATTAATTATTTATTTTATTTTATTTTTTAAAATCACTACCTTTTCTTTTTTTTAGTCCTTTTTTTTAATGAAAAAATTCAATTTTTATTTTATTATTATTATTATTTTTCAAGAAAGCTTAAACTAATAAATATATTTTTATGTTATTATTCATTTTTTTCTTTATTCATTTTTATCATTATGCTTTAATTTAAAAGATTACCGGACAAAATCGGGTGTTGACAATTATTATTATTATTATTTATTTTGTTAATTGTTAAACTTAAGAATCATAGTATTAAATAATTAAAAAATGATTGAAGAAAGAGAAACAATTTTAATTAATGTCATTAATTGAAATCGCCAGCATGTCACTTTTTATTTTGATCAGTTTGAAATTATGCCTATCTAGCTGGCAGAATTTGCTCATTTTAGTAAATAATTTTTTTCTACCTATTTTGGGAATTAAAATTGAAAAGTACACAAAAATGAAAAAAAAAACCAATAAAAAATCTATATTTTTATTATGATATAATATAATAATTTATATTTTACAACTTGGTGTTCCCATGTTCGAAGCAAAAGGTAAGTCTCTCATGATAACGCCTCCAACTTCCATTACCACCAAGGAGCAATGTCATTGTTGGTCTCGTGTTCCATACAGTAATACAAGCACAAGAAGAATCCAATTAAAAACTTATTGAAGGAATATCATGCAATTACATCAATTGCCTCAAATAGTCAATATAATTTGTTCTTCAACAAGCTTTTAACTTTATTTACATGGAACATTTTATATTGGTTTTTGTTATAATCATTGTAAAATATTTTGATTTTGCATCAGTTCAACAATTAATGTAAAACCTATTAAACTTATTATATCGATGACATTTATGATCTCTAAAATCGATGTAAATACTTATAAATAACCAATATGTAAAATATCATTTTAGAATAGTGATTTACAAAAAGACATAATTTTGATCAACAAACAATAAACAATCAACATCTCATTCTTCTAAGGGTCACCTAACTCTTATAACACAATTAAAAATGTAACTAATTGATATATTAGAAATCATGTCTCTAACTAATTCATAATGAATGTGATAAGTCCATGCATAATATTGGGTAAGCATGGATCATATCTTTAAAAATATAAATAATTGAATTTTAATCTAAATTTATATTTTTCTAAAAATAGTTTATATTTTTAGAAATCCAGATTCATGTTTTTTTAAAAGAGAAGTAACTAATTTCATTTCAATGATATAATTTGCTTCAATGTAAGAAAGTGACATAATATTTGTGAAATATGATGTAATTCTAAAAAATATAGCCATTAAAAATAAAGTGTAACTAAAAGTAAAATGAAAAATCATTTTCTTTTAAAAAATAAAACATTATAATAGTAAACCTTACTCTACTTTTTTTAAAGAAATAGTTTATTTGTCAACATCTCATTAAGAAATCAACTCTATAAAGAAATAAAAAAATATTGATTATTATTTAACAAATATTAATATATCATTAAAAAATTATAATTATAGATAAATTTGTATTCATCAATAAAATTGTCTTTACCGATAAATTTTAATTATGAAAACTTTGACAGGTTTATTGATGACCTGTTTGAAGTGTACCTATGCCTCTCTTCCTGTGAATAAATTATTAATATTTATTTTAATTTTAAATTTTATTTCTGTAAATAATCTATTACTATACCTTAAATTCAAATCTTTTCCCGTTATTCATTTCACGATGTTTGGAAAGTAAATATTTTGAATTTTTAGCAAGAAATTAAAAATTATTTTAAAGTACATAATTTAAACTATATTTTCTTATGTTTTAAAATTATGTAATTTAAAATAATTTTAATTTTATATTACTTAATTTAGAAGAGATTTCTATAATATAAAATGCCTGTTGATATTTTTATAACGTACACAATAAAATATAATAATTTGATATTAAAACAAATTATTATTTTATTATTATATTATATTTTATTGAATAAAATAAGTGTAAAATGAATGCAATTCATATAAAATTTTGAAAATAAAAAAGGTATCTGCGTCATCTTTATTATTAGGGTTTTTGTGTTCATTGTTTCTCTTTCCCTTATCATTTCGATAACATACGAGAGACAGTTGCTTCCTAATATAAATTACTTCTTACACTAAACAAATTTTTAACATACCAACATGTTTTTATTATTATTATTTTAAAATTTATATATTAAATAATTTCTCTATCTCATGTGCATAAACACGATAAATGTGGATTCTATACGGTATAAGTTTTTATTTTTGTAATAAGTTGCATGTTAATGATTATTTTATTTTTTATTAATTAAAATAATATATTTTGCTGTTAGGATATTTACTTGAAATGAAACTGATTATTTTCAAATATTTAGCTTTATTATAACAAATTCAATGTCAGTTAATTTGTTATTATTTATCAAGACAATCTATTAATATTTTATTCAACAAAATATTAAAAATAGAAAGCATTGATTGCACATATATTTTAAATAAAAATAATAAAAAAATAATTAAAAATTAATAAACCAAAAACAGTATATTTTTTTTATCCGGATAAGTATTGACTTTGTTTCTAAGTATTTCTATTAAAGAAAATTAAGGGCTTATATAGTTCTAATTTATAAAATGTTTGTTAAGAGGGATTAATAGAGACAAAGATTCAAGATTGAGTTTTTTTTATTAAGAGACCCGAGATCTTTGTTTGATGCTTGGTATTTTTAATTTTTTTTTTAAATTTTATATTTCTTTCAGTATTTTTAAAAATTTATTTAAAATAAAACATTATTTATTGATTTGTTAAGAAATAAAAAATTAATGGTAATAATAATAAAAGAGGGTTTAAGTTTTTTTTTTTTGGTACTTTGATGGATTATAATGGAAGTTAAGATTCCTATAAAATGTTATGATATTTTTACTTCCATGTTACATGTTAATGGTCATTTATTTTTTATTAATTAAAATAAAATATTTTGCTATTAGGATATTTATTTGAAATGAAACTGTCATATGATTATTTTTAAATATTTAATTTTGTTATAACAAATTTAATGTTAGTTAATTTATTATTATTTATCAAAATTATTTATTAATATTTTATTTTAAATCGTACAAGATATTAGAAATAGAAACGTTGATTGTACTATCCATCGTGTGACTCAATTTCACGTATAATTAAAAAGAAAAAATATTTAATAAATAAATTTTAAAATAAAGATCATAAAGATTTAACATATTAATAATTTATTAGAAATCAATTTGTATCGTGCAGCTAGAAAGTAAAACGTTTAGAAACCCTAATTACTCCCAGCAACTGCCTGTAAAGCAAAACGTTTAGAAACCCTAATTACTCCAAGCAGCTGTCTATAAATATCTATAAAGAAAAACGTTTAGAAACCCTAATTACTCCAATCCTCTGGGAGCGCATCAACGCCACTAACTCCGCCTCTCCTATTCCCGGAGCCATGGCCGCCGCCGACTCCTTCTCCGCCGCTCCTTTGCGCCAACTCTCGCAGAAGGAGACGGACGTGCAGATGATGCTCGCCGCCGACGTTCACCTCGGCACGAAAAACTGCGACTTCCAAATGCGAGGCTACGTCTCCCATCGCCGCACTGACGGTCACTTCTCAATTCTGAAATTCTCCTTTTTATTTTTCTTCTTTCATTAATTTTTCCATTTTTTTAAGATTGATCATTTAACTGTTCTTAGTTCTTGTTTTCAGGTATACACATAATTAACCTGAAGAAAACATTGGAGAAGCTCCACCTGGCCGCCAGGATTATTGTTGCCATTGAGAACCCACAGGATATCATTGTTCAGTCCGCCAGGCCTTATGGTCAGAGGGCAGTTCTTAAGTTTGCTGAGTACATCGGGGCTCGTTCAATTGCAGGAAGGCACACTCCTGGAACATTCACCAATCAGATGCAGACATCCTACAATGAGCCTCGTCTTCTAATTCTCACTGATCCAAGAACAGATCATCAGGTTATTTACTTCGTTTTAATATCTGATCTATGATCTGACACTCTTAGGATACATATTAGTCGAAGGGTTCAATTCAAAAGATAATTTTTTAAACATATGACAATTTTAACATAATTCTAATACAATCTTAAAAAAGAATAATATAAAAAGATATTTAAATTAAATAGATTCGTGTTATCATGTCCTATAATTGATATTGATATTGTTATTATGTCCGATGCGGTATGTTGACGTTGGGATTCCGGCGAACAATAAGGGGAAGCATAGCATTGGTTGTCTCTTTTGGCTTTTAGCTCGGATGGTGCTGCAGAGCGGGGTACTATTCCTCCGGCTCACAACTGGGATGTAATGGTGGATTTATTCTTCTATAGAGAACCGCAACAGGAGGAAGATGAAGCACCACCTGCCCAACATTTTGCCATTGACTTCAATCAAACTGTTCCTGCACCGGCCCCACAACTTGCTGTGCCTACTGCCTAGGAGTAAGACAACAGATTTTGATACCATGCTGTTAAAACCATAATTTTTCTTTCCTTTGCTTCCTTTAAATTCAATAGTTTCTTTCTTTATTTCATATTCCGTTTGCTTAAATCTTGCATTATCAGTATAATTGAACTTGGAAAAAATTATGTTTTTTTTCTTCTATTTATTGCATATTTGTTTTTTTAACAGCCTATTTATTGCATATATATGTTTACGTTATACATGGAATATAATTTTGACTAGTGGAGAAATTAATTTTCGTTTTTCTTCTTATTTTTTTGTTCTAAAAATATTTATAACAAAATTTGTTATATATTAGGATAAAACCATGATGGATTGACTCATTTTGTTTTGATTTGTTCGGTCTAATTTTCATTGTTTTTTTAAACTGAAAAAGTTGAAATAAAAAATAATTTAGAATATTAATTGTTTTTATTATATTATTTAAAAGATATAGATACATTAACCTTCCAAATATTAATTATAACAAAGCAATTTACCATATTAGTTTTAATTTATTTAATTAATAATATTAATTAATAATTAAAGATTTAAAAAATATTTATATAGTTTAGTATGTTTTAATATATTAGCAAGATCGATATTACAGGCTAAAACGAAGCACGAGGCTCCTGTCTTGTAACTCTTAAATAGGGGTGACTCAAGGCCGTAGCAGTTAAAGCAACCGCTTTAGGCCTCAAGGTCTCAAAGGCCTCAAAAAAATTTAATATTTTAGATAGGCCACAAAAGCCTCAAAAAAATTTAATATGCTTTAGACCGGCGTCAAATGCCTAAAAAAAAATTAATACTCATATATTATTATAAGATAAAAAATATTTAATTTTAAAATTATACTAACAAAATTTTAATTAAAAATTTAAATATTTTATCTTACTTTAAGTTTACATTGGTGCTATAAATATTATTTAATGACTTTAAATTTATATTGGTACTATAAATACTATTTAATGAATAATATTCTTGAAACTTTCTTCTAATAAATTAATAATATTTAAAAAAATTGAACAGTTAAGAAATCTTTCCTATCAAAACTTTCTAATTTGTCTCTTCCCTATATTCCAACAGATTAGATTGTATTATCTCTTTATATCATTGTCTCACTCTTCCACTTCTCTCCTTCTTTTTTTACTTATCTCCTTTCTTCCTCTCTCTATTTGTTCCTTTCAATTTATTTCCAATTTCAAATTTCTTTCATTTCATATTTAATCATTTTATAGTGTGCATTTATGTGCGTGCCTTTATTTAGAGATTTTGAGCAGTAGATTGATTGAGGAAGAATTTGTGTTCACTTTGACTCCTTTTGAGAGATCAATATTCAATAAAAATAATATGAGATTAATCAATTAATCCCATTTTTTAATTAATCTTAAAATAATTTGTACAGATTTAAGGAAGTGAATTTAGAAGTTACGTTTAAAGATATACCACACGATAGGATCGAAAAAATAATAGAAGTTACAAATGATATTTAAAGACATACCAAAGAACAATATCAAATCATAATAGGAGACAGACTCTACAATAAAGTTTAATGTCTTAACAATCATGTTTTATCTTTTTAACTTATAAGTTATATTCAGTGTGATATATATTATAATATTTAATTTTATATAAAAATATATAAATATGGAAACTAGAAAATTTGAATCGGGTTATTCAAAACTTCAAAAAAAAAAATAAGAGTTGAACTTTTTGTTGAATCACAAAAAGAAACTATGGATAAATTTATAAAAATAAACAAAAAAATGAATTAGAAAATACAGGTGAGTCTTCTTTAGATGAAAAACATAACAATGTAAATTTAGGTGAAGATAACAATATAAATATAGGTGAAGACAATAATAAAGTAGTAAAGGAAGATAATAATTTTGATTTTTAAACTTAGGATAATAATTTTGATTCTCAAACTCATGATAGTAACACAAACTCAAGGATAACTTTAGGCCTCCTAAAGCCTTGAGCCGTCACTGGTCTTAAAAGAGAAATGAGAATAATAAAATATTTCGTACTATTTTGTTTGTTTATCAAATGCTACTAGATATTAAAATGACATTCATAGTTGCTACCAGATATTAAAATGACATTCATAGTTCCTACATTTTAATGCAACATATCTCGATTTTAGGGATATACTTTCTAATTAAATATATGCTTAACAAAAATCATACCAATTTAGTAAATTTCCTAATATATGTGATCCCACCTTCATCAATGACCTTAATATTGTTGTTGAACCAATCCCCACAAAATTAACAAAATTAGGTGAATGAAAATGATGTATGACTAATCCAAACTGAAAAGAAAAATGCCATGATCTGACTAAATAAATCTTAATTGCAGATGAATTACTTTGCTAAAGGGAATATATTTTCAATGGTTTTCCTTTAAAGGAAAAAGGATAAAAAATAGTTGGTTTTTAATAAAAATTTTAGTCCCAAATTTGGATTAAATTCACATTGAAATGATATTTTAGTTGTGCTATATACCAATTGAGTTAAATTAATATTTTAAATTAAGCAAATTTACTTTAGTGTACATTTTTGCTAATTACTAGGATCACAAATAAACTTGTATAAGTGGGTATTTTTTTAAATTCATTTTGATGTTGACCAAAAATATTTGAATACATCACATACACATATCTACATATCTGTCTCATTCTTCTTTTAATATCTTATTCGCTTAAAGTTAAAAATTTATCTTTTATTTATTTAATACTTTATTTTCTATTTGATGTAATTACATGTTTTTTTATTTGATATTAAAGTGAAGAAAAATTTATCTATTGCACATTGAAAGTAGTTTTGAAAAACAAATTAAGATCAATTTATTAGTATTTATTACTAAGCAATTAAGTCTTATAAATAAAAATGGAAGAAGTATACAACTTTCTATTGAGAGATACAAATTCTAAAATTAATTTTCTTTTTGTTAACCAAACTTATATGTAACATTTAACAATTATTAAAATTTTGAATTAATAAGTAGTTATCGGCTAATGTATAAGAACTGAAAATAATGAAGATGAAAAGGCATCTTATTTAATATTTTATTTATTTCACCTCTCTCTAATTTGAGTTGTTTAACTGTAAATATTTTAATAAATTAAAGAAAATTACCATGATATTAGAGACAAAAGATAAAAAAAAATATATATGATGAATTAGAAAAAAAAAAGATAAATTGATACTGGAGAAGAAAATAAAACGCCTACAATATTAACAAAAGAATAAATTCTTAAAAAGAAAATAAAAATAAATAATTTAGGTTACTTAACAAACTAATTAATTTAATAATTACTTAACAAACTAATTAATTTAATAATTACTTAACAAACTCATTAATTTAATAATTTAAAACGAAAATGAATATAAGGATGCAGATTAAGTAAGTATGTAGATATTTATTTTTATTTTTATACTCAATTTAAAAAATTAAATATTATTCATATTCATATCCATATTTAATTAATATGCGGGTTTTTTATTAAATCAGGATGAATATAGACAATATCCATGAATGTGAATCTCTTTTACATCCCTTTATACATACATATATATATATATATATATATA
>Ga0209489_109437_pt1 | contig 12110 bp, 7 predicted proteins | sample SiratrowhiteBW_FD_187527 | JGI IMG/M metagenome (GOLD analysis project Ga0209489, IMG submission 187527) | Root nodule microbial communities of legume samples collected from California, USA - Siratro white BW (SPAdes) (version 2) | ecosystem: Host-associated > Plants > Roots > Nodule | place: USA... | reverse complement strand
ATATATATATATATATATATATATATATATATATATATATATATATATATATATGTATGTATAAAAAAGCATAGAGAGTATAAATTTATGGGTTCATGATGTCATCATATATTTGATAAGAACATAATGAACATGAGTATTTAAGTGTGTGTTGGATACGCAGAATTGAAGGGAGTAGATTTTCAGTTATAGAGGCAAACGGGAATGAAGTAGAACTTTCATTTTCCAGAACATGGAACAAGGACAGCTCAAGTCCCCCGTTAAACATAGACAAAAGGTAATTTTGTTTAGGTCTTCTCAGCTACATGCTTATTTAAAAATAATTTAATTTTATGAATGTACGAGGTATGAAATGGTCCAATTTTGCAGATATATTTTACGAAGAGGAAGTTCAGGATTATACATATATGCTATATTTGAGCATCCTGAAGATTTTCCTGCAATGGAGATTGATCACATTAGGATTGTTTTCAAGCTGCAAAAGGACAGGTAAGTGGAAAAACAGTGCCATGAACATATATTTTTTAATCATAATCTTAAAATGACCTAAACCCTGACCAACCTGCACAGGTTCCACTATATGGCTATAGCAGATGATAGGCAGCGACTGATGCCAACAGCAGAAGATAGATCTACAGGCCAACCCCTTGATTATCCTGAAGCTGTTCTAATCACCAATCCTAGTAACCCTGAACTTCGAGGAGAGGTGCCCATTTCTACCTTTTTTAAAAAACCCTTTTCATATTTTTTATAAAAAAATTAACTTTTTAAAACTGATATTGTATTTGATTATTTTGTTGTTGTCGATTGGGCTATGATCAGGTTGATGACAAATATCAATACTCTTGTGAGAACAAAGACAATAAAGTTCATGGGTGGATGAACTTGGACTCCAAAACCAATAACTCAGTAGGCTTTTGGATGATCACACCAAGTAATGAGTTTCGTAGTGGTGGCCCAATTAGGCAAGGCCTTACTTCTCATGTTGGCCCTATCACCCTTAATGTAAGTTCAAAACTCATATCTTGTTTAACTCTAATCAACAACAAAGAAGGATAACTATTCATATGCATGAACTACTTGAAATAATTCATTATTTAAATAAAAAAATATTTTTATCTGTATCCTTTTGTCCTTTGGTATAAATTTGAGTTAGACAATATCTTAATTTCCTGACAGAATTGGGAAATATATGTTATTGCAGCTTCATATATAATTTGATGATTTTATTTATGTCTAGATACTTCATACCACTCACTACTCTGGGAAGGAAGTAACCATGACATTACAAGAAGGGGAGCCTTTCAAGAAAGTTTATGGTCCCGTTTTTGCTTATCTCAATTCAGTTTCTAGAGTTCATGATTCAGAGCAAGTTCTCTGGAGTGATGCTGTACAACAGGTACTGCAACTAACAACACTTAAATATCAGTGCTTATATTAGACTTTAATATGGTTGATTATTTTTTTCTATTCACGCAGCTATCAGAGGAAATCAATAGATGGCCTTATGATTTCCCTAAATCAGAGGATTTTGTCCCAACCAATAAACGAGGAAGAGTCGAAGGACAATTACTCGTTCAAGACAGGTATATGTTCATGAAATTATATTTCATTTATAATCTTTTCTCATATCAAAGATTAATGTTGCTTGCCTATACCACCAGACACATTAAAGGAGGGCAATTTGTGTATGCCAACAATGCTTATATTGGTTTGGCTCTGCCTGGAGATGTGGGATCATGGCAAAGACAAAGCAAGGTATTCCTAGTTTCTATTATGTTCCAATCATTGTTGCACCATTGAACAGAAAAGAAAAGCTAGCCAATGAGACACTAAAAACATGTGCTCTTACCACTTCTTATAGGGTTATCAATTCTGGTCTAAAGCTGAAAAAGTTGGCCACTTCACAATTGAAAATATTGTGGCAGGGGACTACAGTTTATATGCATGGATTCCCGGTATTTTTGGAGACTATAAATATAACACAACCATAACCATAACACCAGGTACATAATTTTTTACGAATTTCACATAAAATTGTTAGGTGACAGATTATTCTCACTAACATATTTGGACCCTGTATAAATAGGATGTATTATCCAATTAGGTCCACTCATATACAATCCTCCAAGAAATGGGCCAACCGTATGGGAAATTGGCATCCCTGATCGCTCTGCTGCAGAGTTCCACGTTCCAGATCCTTATCCTAACCTCATAAACCGATTATACATTGGGAAACCATTACACAAGTTAGTCCAAAACTCAATGAACAACTGCTTAAGCTTTTGACATGCATACCATCTTCACTTAACATTAATTTTCCCACAAACAGGTTCAGACAATACGGATTATGGAACCGTTACAATGAGTTATATCCAAATAAGGACCTCACTTACAATGTTGATGTGAGTGATTATAGCAAAGATTGGTTTTATGCTCAGGTTCCCAGGTAATTAATGTAATTAATTTTATTGATCTAATCACTGTGTATGGCTGTTGATTGTTGAGATTTGATTTATATTTTGAGTCTAAACAGGAAGATAGGAAACAACACATTTCAGCCAACAGAATGGGAGATTAAATTCCATCTCCCATTTGTTATGAGAGGCAAGTACACACTACGACTGGCCTTGGCCTCAGCTACACGTTCTAACTTGGTGGTAAGTTGAGATATGAGTGTGGTTAAGGTTGTTGAGTTTGGTATGATCTATTTCACTAACATTATGGTATATGTGTTATTAGGTTAGGTTCAATAACCCTGTGGCTCGTCCTCCACACTTCTCTACGGGATTAATAGGTCGAGATAATGCCATAGCAAGACATGGCATCCATGGATTGTATTGGCCTTACAGTATCGAAGTAGCAAGCAATGTATTAGTGGAAGGAGCCAACACCATCTATCTTAGACAAGTAAAAGGTTTAAGTCCTTTCCAAGGCATTATGTATGACTACATCCGTTTGGAAAGACCTGAAGCATGAAGCATGAAGCATAGAAGGACGAAATGGAGCCAAAGACTAGTTCAATTCAATTGAATGTTTGATTTACACACAAAGTGTCCTTTTTTTGAATCTTAGACCAATAAGATATTGCTATTAAGCAAACCATTAGACTAGGGAATACAGTGTAGTATAAGTATACTATATGAGTTTGTAAAAGCTTACTTTAAAAAAGTGTCAATTTTTAATAAAATTTTAACTTTTTTCTTTGTGTTTGTATTGTCTGTTCATTTAATATGTATATTACTTATTTCAATAAGCAAATCTAATTTACTTCTTAAATATATGATTATTCTAAAAACATATTTTAAATTTAACCAAACTGGGTCATTCTTGTTTTAAGTTTTAACCTAACTAGGTCAATGTCTTGTTATATATATATTAGTTTTTCTTATAAATATATTTTGGAAATTATTATAAATCATTGATTTCTTTTTAATGATGAAAAGATTAAGGACACTATACAAGAATAATTTTTATTAACATTTTGAATATGTAAAAGATTAAAATTATGTTTTTATTGTGAATATATATAGAATGTGTTTATAAGTATTGCCAATAAATTTTTTTGAGAGATTACATTGTTAAAAATATAGACAGACTATTTTTTAGTAACAAAAATAAAATCATAAAACTTCCTTAAGTTAAAAAAATATAAAATTGTAATTCTGATAAAAAAAAAAGGTTTCTTAAAGTGTGGAAACAACTTTAATATTTAATGAAAAATTTTGTGCCAAAATTTTCCAATACTACCAAATTAATTTTTGTAAAATAAATCATGCATCAATTGTTAGTTCATATATTTTTCTACTTATTTCATAAAATTAATATTTATCTCCACGAGTTTTATATAATATAATTTATATACTTTTATGATAATAAATTAATAATTTTTTTATATATAACATCAACACATAAGATAAAATTTATATTAATGATAATTTACATAATGATAAGATGATATATAAGAAATGAATAATAATTTGTCTAAAAACTTGATGTTAGACATAAATTTATTATTATAATAATAAATTAAAAAATTAATTTCGCCTGAATCTTCACCATATTAACATGATTTCTGTAATATTTTTAATTTTCACGTAGTAGTAATAATAAAGCATATATAGGATACAATAATATATATATATATATATATATATATATATATATATATTATATATAATAAAAATATATATATATATATATATATATATATATATATATATTACATTTATAAAATGTATTTTTAAAAAAATTTCTTTTTATAGGGGAATTAATATATATACACATATTCAAAATGAAATATATCACCTCGCTTAGGAGTTTCATTACCTGTCACGTTCTTTTCTCATGTGTAACATACGATTATAATAAATTTAAAATAAAAACAAATATCACATAAAAGAAAAGGGTGAGTTAAAGAGTTTGAAATGTATAATTATAAAGTTTAAATTTTATATCTCAATCACAATACCGCAATTTAGACATTCATCAATCATCTCATACATTACACTATCGTTATCACTTCTATATAATAACACATGATATACATACATTGACTCATACACAAAGATACTTGACTTTACTTCCAAAAGACTCGTGCATTGATTTAGACTCAGAGGTCTACACCTTCGACAAGGAATTTCGCTACCTTAGGACCGTTATAGTTACAGCTGTCGTTCACCACGGCTTCGGTCGTCGACTCCCCTATCATCAAGTCACCAACTTCCTTGACCTTCCGGCACTGGACAGGTGTCATCCCCCATACATGGTTTTACAACTTTGCAGAGACCTGTGTTTTTGGTAAACAATTGCCCGGGCCTGGTCACTACGACCCCCTTTGTAAGGGGGCACCCCTTCTCCCGATTACGGGACTATTTTGCGGAGTTCCTTAGAGAGAGTTGTCTCGCGCCCTAGGTATATTGTCCCTTAATGTGAGTCTACACAATCACAATACAAAGGATTTATCAATATCTCATCAATCTTCATATGATAGGGTTAAGGGGCAATCGATTCTTTTTCACACCATGACATAGTCATATGAACCTCCTTCGACTGTCACCACTTGTTAATCTTCATCTGTATGATTTCAATATACCAGTAGAATCAGGATACATCTTTTTCATTGTGAGTTCACTAGGCCACACATATTGCTCAAATCCTTAGGTAATGCACATCCTATTCAATCACAAAACGAATCTCATTTCCTAAAGATATTACACTATTAGAAAACTGTTAAATAGTGACCGAAAGTAGTGACCGAAAAAATCGGTCACTATTAGTGATCAAACCAATAACCGAAAAAATCGAACACAAATTCAATCACTGATTTAATCACAAATTCAGTCAGTGATTCGATCGCAGATGATGATAATAATAATAATAATAATAAAATAATAATAATAATAATAGTAATAATTATAGCAGTAATAATAATAGTAATAATAATAATAATAAATATTAATAATAATAGTAATTGTAATTGTGATAATAAGTATAATAATAATCATAATATGACAGAAAAGTTGTTTTGGTCTGATGGTTAAAAATTCTCTTTGAGAGATCTTGAATTCAAGTCTTCTTTAATAAAATATACTTTATTCAAAACTATGATAAATATATAAAAATAAAATCAAAATATCTAATTTTCCTATTCATATGACTTTTTATGTTATTTTACTAATATCACTTTTAATTATTCTCAAAGTCTTTATATATTATTAATCTAAAGCAAATTTTTAGAGTGTTAGAATTTCAAATAAATTGTGGATCTCGGTCAACTAAATGTACATTAGCGTACTTGTTTTCGGTAAAAGAAATACACCTTCTTCTCGTATGCATTTTTTTTGTTTATATTAATCTATTTATATAAAAATTTTGATGACTGAAAATTTAAAAATAAAGCCTACAATTTTTTGGTTTAAAATATCATGTCAAAACTAAAACAAACATTTTTTGAAAAAAATTACAGAGAAATTTGAAAAATGGAAAACTATGACATGAGATATATAAACTGTTAATAAAAAATTGACGAATATTTATTAAAAACTTACATTATTGCTACATAATGTTAATAAATAAAATAACATGACATATAATAAAATTTATTAAATATGAGTATAAGATACATTTTACTTACATCTATGAGAAGTAATATATAAAATCAATTGATTATTATAAAAAAAAAATGCATTAGTCTTCTTTATTTAAATAGAAAAACACCCTAATTATTTTTCAACTATAACATTTGTCAAAACAGAGGTAATTGTTGATGGTAGATAAGTTTATGATTAAAGATGCATCCCCTGTGTTTCGAATCAAATATATCCAACGTCCTTCTAGAAATTTTTAATATAGTACTTATATAAATATATGCGTATACTACTATATGTTTATATTAATTACTATATTTATTAAATACTACACATATATATATTAAATTTCATAAATAAATAAATAAATAAATAGTATCTCATATTTTTCATATAATAATAACTATATCATACAGAAATTATATAATAAACCTGAATAAAAATATTTATATATTCATCATATATTTCAAAATATATTTTTCCACCTAAGATTTAATAAATATAGTTTTGTAAAATTACAAATAAAATAAAATAAAGTTTCTCCAACAATCCACTAGGACTCATACCACCTGTCAAGTCATCTTCTCACATGTAATACACGATCATCGTAGATTTAAAAATAAAACAAACACTACACAAAAAGAATGATAAGCTAGAGAGTTTTAAAAAAATATTTTTTCATAAATGAGATTTCTATCTGAACCAAACTACAACAAATCAAACCTTCATAATTCATCTCATATTATACATATACTAACTAACATACAAAGACACTAGACTCTCTACTTCCGGAAGACTCGTGCATTGAGTTAGACTCAGAAGTGTGCACCTATCATATACCATCCATTTGTTCCGATCGGGCTCATATTTCAAAGCTCAGATTCAGTATGTCCTTATGAGTTCCTATTTCAAACCTCAGGTACAATTCCCATATGTACATGGTTAATCCATATGTCTTATTCCGATCAGCTCATATTTCAAACCTCGAACATTGCCATATGAACCTCCATCAACTCTTCACTAACTAGTAATTTTCATCTACAATATGAATCCAATGTACCAGTAGAGTCAGGATACCTCCCTAGATAGATAGAATCCCTAAACAATGCACATCCTAATAATCTCAACACAGATATCTCCTTTCCTAAAGATATTATGTCTCGATCACACACCACATCATTCACAAACATTGATACTACATCATACCATACATAAACATTCATTCCATTCAATTCAAATTCATATTTAATAAAATAAATAATTACAATATCCATTAAAAAAATTTTAAACTAGCTTTCCTTACCCAAATTCACAAGAGAAGTAATTACAATATCTATAAAAACGTACAACTAGGTTCCCTTACCCGAATTCACAAAACAAGTAAATGCAATATCTACTAAAAAAATTCAAACTAGCTTCCCTTACCTCTATAGAGTATAGATACTCAAAGAACTTTCAAAAACCTAAAATCACAGTCAGTCTAACTTTGTTCAAGAATTTAATCGAATACTCTTACTCTACTCAATGTCAGGAATCTAGGAGTGACCTCTGACCGTTAGTTTGATAAGAAAGGAATGTGACATTTTAGAGAAAAGGGGAAGAACAATTTTTTCTAAAGAGAGAGTTGGTAGTTTTTATAAGAATAAAACATAATATCTTCTTAAAGATAGTTGATGGTTGTTATAATAAAAATAAAAACTGAATAACTAATTTTTATTTACTTAAACAACTTTTTTGTTGAAAAATATTCAGGTGTTATCTTATTTATCTCTAAAACTAAATTATAGGTTAGTTTTCATTCTATAACTATTTTCTAGGGTATTACATTTTCCTAAACAATAAAAATTTTCGTCCTCAAAAATTGACATATTAGGAAAGAGAAATAAAGATCGATTTCTATAATGATTTTGTCCATCTCCAAAGTTGAACCATTAAACTTCCTCTCACAAATACATTAATTTTAATATTTTAAAATATATTAAAAAATTTCAATATATGAAAAATAAATATATTTTAAAATATACCAAAATAAATATATTTTAAAGTCAAGAGAAATAAAAAAATAAACACAATCAACTCGTGTTGTATTGATGAAACTAATAAAATAATATAGTTTTATTATCCAAAGTCAAAGAGAGATAATATTAATTAATATAATTCAATAATGCATCTATGAACTTATCAATAACAAAAATAGGGGGGAGAAAGATAAACTAAATTTACATTGTCAAACTTTTCTGTGAAAATAAAGTGCAATTAAATGATACACACAAAAGATATGTCAAAAACTTGATATTCTTTGGGTACAAATCCAGTACAAAACATAACGAAAGGATAGTAAAAATATGGTGCCAAAACCATGAAGATGGAGACTTTTAAAAGTCCACACGAAAGAAAAAAATGAATAAAGAATATACACTTCTCCATTATTTTGATTTGTAATTTCAAACTTCTTAGCATTTTTCTAATAAAAATGTACAAAATATTTAAAACAATATATAATTGAATTATATATACACAAAATTTAATTTAATTACTAAATCAAAACATACTCTAAACATGAAACCTTAAGATAGAAATCAATCTTGATTAAGTCACCAGCGTGCACCCTCACCACTTCATCAAGATTCTTTTATTTCTTAATAATTTAATTCTCATTCATCACAATCAACTCAACTCAAATACAAATCAAAATTTCAAAGATCATTCTCAAACATCCAACTAGAAACATTTTGCTTATTTCTTAAAACTAAATTTAAAAAATCCACACACAGAAGAAACACAACAAACCTACTACCCTTAGGTCATCCTAAGGACGAACTGCTCTGATACCAAATGTAACATCCCATATTTTCCATATAATAGTAACTATATCGTAGAGAAATTATATAATAAACCTGAATAAAAATATTTATACATTCATAGTATATTTCAAAATATACTTCTCTACATAAGATTTAATAAAAATATCTTCGTAAAATTACAAATAAAATAAAATAAAGTTTCTCCAATAATTCACTGGGGACTCACACCACCTATCAAATCCTCTGCACATGCGTAATACACGATCATCGCAAATTTAAAAACAAAACAAACACTACACAAAAAAGAAGGGTAAGCTAGAGAGTTTTAAAAATATATATTTTCATAAATGAAATTTCTATCTGAATCAAACTACAACAAATCAAACTTTCATAATTTATCTCATATCATACATATACTAACTCACATACAAAGACACTAGACTCTCTACTTCCGGAAGACTCGTGCACTAAGTTAGACTCAGAGGTGTGCACCTGCCATATACTATCCATCTGTTCCGATTGGGCTCATATTTCAAACCTCGGATTCAGTCTGTCCTGATCAGTTCCTATTTCAAACCTCAGGTATAGTTCCCATATGTATAAGGTTAATCCATATGTCCTATTCCTATCAGGTCATATTTCAAACTTCGGACATGACCATATCCTTCGACTCTTCACTAACTGGTAATCTTCATCTATATGAATCCAATGTACCAGTAGAGTCGGGATACCTCTTTAGATAGATCGAATCCCCAAACAATGCACATCCTAATAATCTCAACATGGGTATCTCCTTTCCTAAAGATATTGTCTCGATCACACACCACATCATTCATAAACAATGATACTACATCATACCATACATAAACATTCATTCCATTCAATTCAAATTCATCCAATTCATATTTAATAAAATAAATAATTACAATATCCATTAAAAACATTCAAACTAGCTTCCCTTACCCAAATTCACAAAATAAGTAATTACAATATCTATAAAAACATACAAGTAGCTTTCCTTACCCAAATTCACAAAACAAGTAAATGTAATATCTACTAAAAACATTCAAACTAGCTTCTCTTACCTCTATAGAGTAGAGATAATTAAAGAACTTCCAAAAATTTAAAATCACAGTCAGTCTAACTCTTTTCAAGAATCTAATCAGACACTCTAGCTCTACTCAAAGTCAAGAATCTAGAAATGATCTCTGATCATCAGTTTGATAAGAAAGGAAGGTGAAATTTTAGAGAAAAGACAAAGAAAAGAGAAAGAACAATTTTTTTTAGAGAGTTAGTAGTTTTTATAAGAATAAAACAAAATATCTTCTTAGAGATAGTTGGTAGTTGTTATTATAAAAATAAAAATTGAATAATTAATTTTTATTTACTTAAACAACTTTTCTATTAAAAAATATTCAGATATTATCTTATTTATTTCTAAAACTAAATTCTATGTTCGTTTTTATTCTATAAATAATTTCTAGGATATTACATATATTAATTATATATTTTTAATTGAAATTTATAAATTATTAAATAAAAGGTTATTATAAAAAATATTAACTTATACATGTATATTAAAATAATAATTTTTTCTATAATAAAAAACATTATATATATATATATATATATATATATATATATGACAAGCATTACATTTTTTAATTGCTTCCTTTTAAAACAGTATATGAAATTTTTGTATTTATAATTTTATTAAGAGCTCAATTTATTTAATTATAATTCCGTACATTAAGTTTTTAAATTGAAATATAGAAATTGTAGTTTTATTATTTATTTGTTATTTGTATTATGATACTTGTAAATTCTGTAAATGTTGGCACTCTGCCATTGTTTTTTTAGTGGGTTGTTGAATCTTTGAATTGTGAAATGATGTGTCCGAAAAAATGGGAAATCTTGGGTTGATATAATTTTTCTGGGTCGTGATAATTGTGAGTTTCTCTTTTGTTTGATAATTGTAACTAGAACTGAGTCAATTTGTGATGTCATTTGTTCTGTTTCAGGGTTCTTTTTCATAACATCCTTTTTGTCCGACGTTTTTTGGATTGCAGATTATAGGGTAATGGGATCCCTTGGAGGGGTCCATGACAATCAGAAGTCGTAGCTAATAATTACAAACACATATATATATATATATATATATATTTATATATATATATATATATATATATATATATATATTTCATAAAGAATACATGTTAATTTCGTGGTTTAATTTACAAAAGTAATCAGACGGAAAAAAAATAGAAATTTTTTTATTAGAGTTTAAGCCTATGATGCATCTAAAATTATATATCATGCTTTCATTATATATATATATAAAATAGAGAATACATGTTAATTTCGTGGTTTAATTTACAAAAATAATCAGACGAAAAAAAATAGAAATTATTTTGTTAGAGTTTAAGCCTATGATGCATCTAAAATTATTATCATGCTTTCATTCACGTCACATCCTTCTCTGATTGTTCATTATATTTATAAAAATATTATGATGTAATATTCTAAAGTTTCAATATAGTTGTCAAATAAATATTTATATTATTATATTTAGTTAACGTATTTAATATGTACGTTTTAAAAGATAAGTTGATTATATTGTAATTCAGTTAATTGTAAATATGATTTAATCGATTAAATAAATTAACACTAATTCTAGCATACACATGTAATTGATTATTATCAGTATATAATTAATTACACGTAATATTTGAATTACAAATATTTTTTATTTAAAATAATTTATTATAATCTCTCAAGTAAAAAACATGGTTAATTAGTTACATTTCTAAGTTAATTTCACATAGTAACTAATTAGTGTCATCTTTAACATTTGAGATTCTTAATTAAATTTTTCAAGACTTTATATCTCACATATTGTCGCAACCGAGATCACGACAGGGCGATCAAAATTTAATTTTAAAAAATATTTAAATTGAGATTGGAGTCGTCACCATAGTTTATTATGGAAACCATAGAAAAACCAAATAAAAATGAAATAGTCTGCAAACCAAAGTAAGGGTTCGGGAGTCGGTTACGTGTTGGGAAGGTATTAACACCCCACAACGCCCGTCCTAAGACGGTACCATTAATCAAATGAATAAAAATAAGTGTGGTTTTAAAAATATCATTTTTCCCAAATAATAACAATAATAATAAGACTAAAGACAAAACAAACAAATATATAAAAAAAACAAAC
>Ga0209489_109435_pt1 | contig 12114 bp, 6 predicted proteins | sample SiratrowhiteBW_FD_187527 | JGI IMG/M metagenome (GOLD analysis project Ga0209489, IMG submission 187527) | Root nodule microbial communities of legume samples collected from California, USA - Siratro white BW (SPAdes) (version 2) | ecosystem: Host-associated > Plants > Roots > Nodule | place: USA... | reverse complement strand
TGGAATCAAGTTAATTGAGGAATGGATTTCAAAATAGTAGTCCTAAGCTATCTTTATTGTATGTTTGTTTCAAATTTCTTCATTTAGCAGTTATGTTAAATTGAAATGGAGTAAAATCCATTTGGAATTTGTTGAACTTTTGTGTTATTGTAATGTTTAATGTCTGAAGTTTCAAAACATTCATGAAATCAAGATTGTCATGAAGGGTTGAAATGGAATTGCAATCAAAATGGTTTGAATCGATGTGGGACTCGAGATGGAGACAAGACAAACAGTGAGATTGTTTCCATCCTCGGAGTCTCGTACGTTTTAATGTTTTCATAAAATGGTACTAAAAGTAAAATAGACCTTTTTCATTTTGATACCTTTATTATTCTAATGCCATTTGTTGTAATCATCAACTACTTACAAACTCAATAATTTTTAATTGTATGGTAATTTAAAATTAGATAATAGGCTGAAAACATATTATAAATGCTATTTGAATTAAATTCAGTAATTAAAATTATTTTTATATTTAAAGTTAGCAACACATTACAATTTTTAAGAATTTTAAGTATTCAATATATAATAGAGAAAAAGTCAATCATAAGACCATAAATTTCATACTTTTTATTTCTCGTATTTAGTTTATTATAACATTCTCAACAAATATTGTTTTCAACTATGTTTTTCGTAAAATTATAATGATTTTCATGTTGAAAAATAAAAGTTTCTTTAGTCATATTATCCTTTATTTTATTTTTCTTTTAAATATTACCTTACTCTGGTTATCTCGTTGGATTTTATATTAAATTTTGAAAACAAATCTTATAAAAATTGATAAATAATTCCTTTTATTATTAGCAAACATATACAAATATAGTAAATTCATCACCACACATCATATATTTTTTTCTATGTGCAAATTATAACAAATTTGGATATGGAAAAAAGCGTCTCAATCCAACTTCTTTTGGCACGGTCCTTTATAATAAAGGAGGGGTGGACCAATACATTAGTAGATTGACCTACCAATTTTTTAAAATTTATTTTATATGCACATTATAACAAATTTTAATATTTTGCATATGGAAAACGTGTCAATTCAGCTTCTTTTGGCATGGTCTGTCATAATAAAGGAGGGGTGGACCAATAAATTAGAAAATTGACCTACCAATTTTTTTAAATTTTATTTTTTATAATTTTAGTTTAATATATATATATATATATATATATATATATATATATATATTAGAAACATATTTATTTATATAAATATTTTAAGTTTTTAATTTTAATTGAATAAATTAAAACAATTATTTCATTATAATTAATAAATTAATAAGTGAAATTAAATTTATTAATATTAATGATTTAAGTTACAATACTATATTGTATATTTGTATTCTTCAAGTAATATAATACAAAGTTGATTTTAAATTTTTTAAGTAGATTAGCGGGTTAGTCTGTACCGTTTTGCCTCTGACTCGCTAATTTGACAAATTCAGTGAGGTGGGTTAGTAAATTGAAAAAGACCAAACAAACCCACTATATTTTTGAGATCTGTGACTGTTTTCAAGTTTGAATAACATTACACCTTTAAGGCATTTTCTCTACACCTCAATTTCGTTCTCACATCCATTATATAAAAATATCTTCTAAATGTAATGTTTGATAATTATTGTAAAATTATATCACAGACATTTTTATATTACACAATCTAAAATTATCCAAAATATATTATATATTTACAAACACTTTATTGGACCTCTAGTCCAATAAAACGAAAATCTTATTTTGTTACCACCATAAAATACTAAACTCACCAGTTTTATCAATATTTTAAAAATTTTCCCTCATAATGTTTAATGTTTTTGTAAAATCTAGTAAAGGTAGATAAGCAAACAAACAGTAAAGGTAGACAAGCAAACGTATACAATTGACTAATAATGACAGTCACAAAAAATATTGGATAGCCTAATATTATAAAAATATAAAACAAATACTTGAGTTGTTATCCTCGTATCTATGTGTGATGACAATACTTAATTAAATTATTTATATGTATTGTGTTCAAGTTACATTTAACATCTAGAAAAATTCACAAAGAGTCTTCTCAATCATAACAAAAGTTATTATTTTCGTGACATCTTTCATTAGTTTCATCACTAACTTAACACTCTAACATGCACACATGATTGAAAAAAAAGCTCACAAAACTAAATATCACTAATATTTGGAAAAATATTCTCTTACATAAAGGTTCGTTCACTCGTAACGCCTTTTTTATTGGAAAGTTATATTTATCTCACTCCTTAACTTCATTCTAGTCCAAGTTTGGAGATGTCTCCTTCCCATCATTTTGGTCCAAACTGTAACCACTCAGATGCTTCACAAAAGGATTCAGAACTATTTAAATCATATTCGCTCATCAACTCTACATCACTTAATTCCATGTGGTCATATGAAAAATTTTCAAATCTTGAAAGCTTTTCATACCATGACATTAAACAGTATAATGTTCTTGTTTACACTAAACAATTTATTTTATTTGTTTATAATAGACCGTCTAGTCTATTTGTTTGAGTGATCTATACTAAATAAATATAATAAATTGTCTAGTGTAAATAAATACACTAAACAATTTAGTGTTCTTCTTTATACTATACCTTTTAATATACCTTTTTACATTACAATATCTAACGTTTTTTCTTAACTTTATCCCACTCATTTGGATAAGGAATATTAGAATCATCTCTTCCTTTAAATTAATTGATAGGGTTCATGCATTTGTTTTTAGTTACAATTTGCACAAAAAAAAAAAATTTTGTTCTCATAAAAAAAGAAAATAAGTAATGTACTTATCTGAATAAAATTCAAAACTATCTCATTTGATACAAAAGCATCATATATCTTTGATGACTGAAACATTTACAAACGTGGCCATTAAAAAACCATGAAAAACATTTACCTTCACAGTTATCGCCACCAACATGTTCAACCACCACAACTACTAGCACCAAATTAATTCTCACAAAATAAGACTTAAACACATTAAATTAAAAAAATTTCTTCTCATTAAATATAAATTAACCTACAAGATAGCAACACATCTATAAAAACATGTTTATAAAATATATATTTTGAATATGACGTTAAATTTGATTTTCTATAGAAAAGATTAGATATATCCTTTATCATCTACCTGTATAGTAGATTATCATTTTTTTCTTTTTATATAGTAACTTTTTGTTATATTTAATTACTCTTTAAATAAATAAATATTATATATATATATATATATATATATATATATATATATATATATATATATATATATATAAAAGAATGAATGATTGAGATAGCATCTATTTGATACTTTATTCAATACAATAATTTTTTTTTGAAAACTCCTTAAATCCAATAATTAGTGTTATTTGTAAGAATGAGAAAAAAATCAAAGCTTGAATATGGATACCCACTTCGATACTAAAATGTTGATACAATACTATGTGCAAAAGTTATAAAAGTTGAGATAAATATTTGCCAGAAAATAAGAAAAATTATATGATCAATAAAATAAAAAAAGTATTATAATTTTACATTTGGGTGACATGGTAAAAACTCAATTTGATGTGAAGAAGTTCATCACGTATAAAATTTATCTATAAAATATTTGTTTTTGTACAAGATGTTAAATTTTGTTAAATTAAAAATTGATGGTTGAGTAAATAAGAGATTTTAATAAGTTTTTTTTTTTTTTTAAATCTCAACAACATTGAAATGAAGATTGATGGTGAAAATATGACCTTACTCTTTCTAAATATTTTTCTAACAACTTTTTTCAAGAATACATTATTATGAGAATAAAAAAGTTATTACATTGACAAGATTTAAGTCTTAACTGTGATAAGAGTTTTAAAAGCTTCAAGAATCTAAAAGAATCTAAGTACTTAAATTAAAGCAGTATTGGCACTGCTGGATCTAATTATCTTCAATTATTTGGTACCTGACACAAGAATGCTGATTTTTATATTTTACATATAATTTTTTATCAAATTGAAATCTCTCCACATAGTGACAATAATTAATAAAACTTCTTTCTGACCACCTTAATAAAACAATCTTTGAAAATTTTATTAAAAAACGTTTAAAACCTTAATCAATTGATAATGTCAGATAATAACAAAATTAACTATTAAAATACCTCGCACTTGTCTTTTTCTACAAAGATTAACTTATATACTAAAAATAAGATTTGATAAAAAAAAAAATAGCACTCAAAATAGACCTTTTTATCATTCATAATAGAGGTTCAATTAGCATCATTATAGGCATACGTTGATACAAATTATCCTAATATTTATTCTTAATTTTTTCGGAAGCTTAAGTTTTATAATCAGAAGAATGTAGTTTAGTGAAAATGTAACTTCTGAGAAATTATTAATTTTTTTAATGACTCAATTTACTCTTTTTGTTATATTGTGGTGAAGAAAGTAATGATTTGACAAAAAAAAATCACTATATCTACACTTATCAGTTATACAATCATTTGTTATTATCATCTATAACAAGTGTAAAGAGATATACATATTTTGTGTACACAATTTTTTACAATTTTACTCTTTAAATAACTATTTTTTAAAATTAAAATAAATACCTAGAATAAAAAAATCACCTACACAATAAAAAAAGTTACATAGAATAAAGTAAAAAAATTAAGTTATTCTTATAATTACTTCTAATAAATATCTTTTTTATAATTTAATAATACATTTTTATTTCAATAATTATTATAATGATAATATTTTTCTTGTCAAAATAAAAAATGAACAATATTTAGATTATTTATGCTTTAATAAATAAAAAAATTATTTAATAAAATAAATAATTAAATAACTCCTTTTTATTCTAAAATTACTTTTCATTTTAAAAATAACACAATGTATATAATAATTTACCTTTAATATATATAATTTATCTTTTAATTAATAAAAAATAGTGTATTTATTTATATATAACCGCTGCACACACACACACATATATATATATATATATATATATATATATATATATATATATATATATATATATTACTCTTTTATTAATTAATTAAAAAATAGAAAAATTATACTGTTTACACTTTTTAAAAATAATGACTATATACATATATATTAATAATAATAGTTTACTCATTAATAGATAATATTTTATCTAAATAATATGTAGATGTTTGAGTCAATACAATTTATTACATTATAGTATAATTTATTTTCTATTTATATTTTAAAAAATATTTATGCATTTATCAGATAAAAACAAACAAATACACATATCAATCTCCATTTACCAACTTATTACTCTATTGATACAAATACAAATTCCGCCGAAGAGACCAAATTTAATATTTCAAAGAGAATTTGGAACTATATTGACTAAAATAAAAATTGAGAATTCAAATTTATTTTTGAGTATTTATATTAACATTAAAAGTGATACTAAACATAATAATAGTAATAATTATTATTATATAATAGTAATAACAATAATTATAATACTTATCATGATTGAAAGAAACATATTTAGTGTAGTGGTTTGATAATGGCTCATACTTTATCATATTGATGGGTTTGATTTCTATGTGATTTTGTTCTTTATTAAAAGATTTGGTTTGGTTTAAAAGACAGTGTATCATCAATTCCCATAAGTTAAGTGATCACTATCTAATAGATTTTTAGGATTTTTTATGTTTGTTGTCACACTTTTCATCTTCATTTGTGACGGAAGGCACTGTTTATATAACCTATAGTTGATTAAAATTAAATAAAATATTTATTCTTTTATTTAACATAATAAATAATTAAAATATATAAATCTAAATAGTAATTAAATATTTATAAATTTATTTTATTATTATAATAAAATGAATAATTAAAATAAAATTAATCAAATGAAATAAATTTAATTTTATGTAATATAAGTTTTATATTAAAATAAAAAATATTAAAAGATTGAATAATTAACTTAAATTTTGATAATTTATTTTAATATATTTTATCCTAAAATATAACTTTTTTATTTATGAAAATTTTATAATAATTTTGTATTTTAATTTAAACTTTATTTACATTTTCAAAAATTTGTTGTTTACGTTAAATTATTTAAAAAAATATATTTTATATATTATTTTCTAAATATATTAATATATAACCAAATTTATTACATTACAAACTCCTCACTTTTCACTCTTTTTTCCTTCTTTTCTTAATCAAATTTTAAACATAATTTAATATAAAAATTAGTTTTCAAAAATATAAATCAAAAGTTAAAATAACTTTCAAAATAAAATAAAAAAATTATTACAACAATTTTATAAATAAAAGTTATATTTTAATGTACATTTTATAGGTCGATATAAGAGATATTGGATGATATTGTGGAATTTGTTAATAAAGTAATAATGTGTTGCCTATTTTATCATCTGAGCTTTGAAAATTTTGAAAAATAAAAAAATTGAAGATTCATTAAGTTACTATCATGAACATATTTATATTATCAACGACTAATTTCATAGGATAGTTAAAATTGAAAATATTTTATTAGAATTCTCAATTAAAAATAAAGTCATTCAATTGAAAAATAAAAAATTATTTTTTAAAAAAATATAATAAAAATAATAACAAATATTTTTTTTTGAAAAAAAAAGAAAAATTAGATAAATAAGACAGTAGAGAATAACTCTAAAATAAAAATATTTTATTATTAAAAAGAAAAATTCATATAAATAAGAAAAATAAGTATTGAAGTTTTCATTTTATAAAAAAAATCGTATCTCTATAATTATTTTTCTCTAGATTTCTTTGTCTTCTCTATATATTTTATTTTATCTCATATGTTATTAAATTGATAAATTGATGATCAAAATGTGTTATTCATCAGTAGAGGTTATTAGAGTAAGCTGTCTTATCATAATCTTAAATTGAAGTTCACTTTTTTTTTTGTTTATTTTTCCTTTGAGTCAATTTGCAAGTCTTTCTAGTTACCTGAGTCTAGATTGTAATTGCATGTAGTGTTCCTCTCACCAGAATTAGTCTTTCTTAATTTAGGATTATAGTAACACATTATGATAGTTGATCATGATTCTGAAGTGCAGGTTAAACTATCGTTGAGATTCTTAGGTTTTTGAAATTATTTGTGAATTTAGGTAAAAGAAGCTAATAATCTTTTTCAAATGTTAGTTTACTTTGAAATATAACTCTATCTAAAATGATGAATTTGGATGATATGTTGTGGATCGATTTAGGGTTGTAGATGGGTAAAACTCCAATAGATGTGAAACTGAGATGGAGAATATCGTATTAGTAACACTAGACGCATTTCAAAAGTAGTTGCTCATGGGTTGGATGGCACCGGACGCGAGCCTTGTGGTGTTGGGTACGAGTCCTATGGCAGGTGTAGACTTGTGGTGCCAGGCTCATTTCTTGAAAGAATGTTATCGGGTTTTGTGATTTTGGGAGCTACTTTATTGGTGTTGGGCTTAGTTATATTTTTGTCTCCTTGCTTATGCATACTATACATGTACTTTATTGGATTCTTATGATTATTTGATTCCTTATAGGATTATGAGTGGTATTATGTGAATGAAATGAAGGTTTATATATAGTTATGTTTGATGGATGATATAAACTATGATATATACATTTGAAAGTAAAGTTTATATGAGTTTAAAAGTGAGTAGTGAATGTTATGTATAATGTGTAAGATATGTTTGTGAATGATGAATGATATGAAATGGTGACCGAGATATAATATCTTCAGTAGATGAGATACCAGTGTTGAGATATTTTAAGATGTGCATTGTTTGTGTATTTGCTTAACAATGAGGCATCTTGACTCTATTGGTCATTGAAATCATATAGATAGTGAGAGTCAAAAGAGATTCATATGATTGCTCTAACATGAGTTTAAAAGTGATTCTTTTAGGTCAAGGGTTATGTGAATTTTACAATTAAGAGTTATAAGACAGATGAGTCAATCAGTATATATATGATATGAGTTAATTTAAGAATATAATAACTATAATATGATGCATGACATTAATTATGAAAGTAAGATTTTATTTTAAAACTCTATAATTTATCCTTTTTTATAATGTTTATTTTGTTTTTAAATATAACATGATCTTGTGTTATATATGAATATAAAATTTAAGATGTGAGATAGAGAAAATTTATTTTATTTTATAATTTTATAAATTTTTTTATTAAATTTAATGAAAAATATAATTAAATACTAAAAATAATAGGATCGTGTCTATTATAAATTTTTTGTATAATATAATTTGCTGGTATATGAAAAATATGAATGTTACGTAGAGAAGATAAAAATTATAAATCTTTGGATAAAAAATTAGTCAGTCTCTTTTAATAAAAATCCAAATGATTATGTATTTTATATTCGTTTATTTCATTTTTAAAAAGGAAAATGATAGTTTGACACTCCTTTTTCTCTTACCTCCATTTGACACTCCGACGTGGCAGTGTCGTCCTGCGTGGCAAAGAAAGAGAAACACATATGGTTTTCTAATTACATGGTTCATGTTTGTCCTTTTGCAAAGGGTGTCTTTTGTCATTTGCCATCTGAAAAATGCAGGGCAATTTGAGAGGGAAAAGCAGATCTCATTTTCTCATTGCACTCATTAACCCCGTATGCTTTGGAGGAGAGAGAACAGAGAAAACAGCAAGATTCGCGTTCCTTCTGTAAGATTCACATTCCTTCTGCAAGATTCGCCTTCCTTTTCCCCACCGTCGAAGCTTTATCGTTTGCATTGGTGGTATTGACCCTAAACCCTAAGCTTTTTTGGTATGAAACATGCTTGCTGTGTGTCGATGTTTGCTTCGTTTAGGGTTTAGGGTTTGTTCATATGATTTGGTTTTGCTTGCTAGTTATGCATGTATGCGAAAAATGAGATCTTGCTGTGTTCTGGGTTGCTGGTGTCGATCTTTGCTTCGTTTACGGTTTAGGGTTTATTCACATGGTTTGATCTTGCTTTCTGGTTATGCCTGTACGCGAAAAAAAATTGTTTCTTGATGGTGTCAATGTTTGATTCGTTTATGGTCATGGGTTTGTTCACATCATGTATGTTCCAAAACTAGACACAGCGAACCACTTAGGTGAACTGAGCTAACCACTTAGTGCTTTCACCACTCAAACAAATCTGTGTGTTCCAAAAGTACACACAGCGAACCACTTATTTAAACTGAGCGAACCACTTAGAAATTCCACCCCTGAGACCCATGTGTGTTCCAAAAGTACACACAGCGAACCAGTTATTTGAACTGAGCGAACCACTTAGACATTTCACCACTCAAACAAATGTGTGTGTTCCAAAAGTACACACAACGAACCACTTATTTGAACTGAGCGAACCACTTAGTGCTTTCACCCCTCAGACAAGTCTGTGTGTTCCAAAACTACACACAGCGAACCACTTATTTGAACTGAGCGAACCACTTAGTTCTTTCACCCATCAGACAAGTTTTTGTGTTCCAAAATTACACACAGCGAACCACTTATGTGAACTGAACGAACCACTTAGTGATTTCACCCCTGACACAAGTCTGCGTGTTCCAAATTACACACAGCGAACCACTTATGTGAACTGAATGAACCACTTAGTGCTTTCACCCCTCACACAAGTCTGTGTGTTCCAAAAGTACACACAGCGAACCACTTATTTGAACTGAGGTAACCACTTAGACATTTGACCCCTCAAACAAATGTGTGTTCCAAAAGTACACACAGCGAACCACTTATTTGAACTGAGCGAACCACTTAGACATTTCACCCCTCAAACAAATGTGTGTGTTCCAAAATTACACACAGCGAACCAGTTATTTGAACTGAGCGAACCACTTAGACATTTCACCACTCAAACAAATGTGTGTGTTCGAAAAGTACACACAGCGAACCACTTATTTGAACTGAGCGAACCACTTAGTTATTTCACCCCTCAGAAAAGTCTGTGTGTTCCAAAACTACACAGCGAAGCACTTATTTGAACTGAGCGAACCACTTAGACATTCCACCCCTGAGACCCATGTGTGTTCCAAAAGTACACACAACTAACCACTTATTTGAACTGAGCGAACCACTTAGACATTTCACCACTCAAACAAATGTGTGCGTTCCAAAATTACACACAGCGAACCACTTAGGTGAACTGAGCGAACCACTAGACATTTCACCACTCAAACAAATGTGTGTTTGAAAAGTACACACAGTGAATCACTTATTTGAACTGAGCGAACCACTTAGTTATTTCACCCCTCAGACAAGTCTGTGTGTTTCAAAACTACACAGCGAACCACTTACTTGAACTGAGCGAACCACTTAGTGCTTTCACCCATCAGACAAGTCTGTGTGTTCCAAAAGTACACACAACTAACCACTTATTTGAACTTAGCGAACCACTTAGTGTTTTCACCCCTCAAACAAATGTGTGTGTTCCAAAAGTACACCCAGCGAACCACTTATTTGAACTGAGCGAACCACTTAGTGCTTTCACCCCTCAGACAAGTCTGTGTGTTCCAAAAGTACACACAGCGAACCACTTATTTGAACTGAGCGAACCACTTAGACATTTCACTCCTCAAACAAATGTGTGTTCCTTAATTACACACAGCGAACCACTTATGTGAACTGAACAAACCACTTAGTGCTTTCACCCCTCACACAAGTCTGTGTGGTCGAAAAGTAAACACAACGAACCACTTATTTGAACTGAGCGAACCACTTAGACATTCCACCCCTGAGACACATGTGTGTGTTCGAAAAGTACACACAGCGAACCACTTATTTGAACTGAGCGAACCACTTAGACATTTCACCCTCAAACAAATGTGTGTGTTCCAAAATTATACACAGCGAACCACTTAGGTGAACTGAGCGAACCACTTAGACATTTCACCACTCAAACAAATGTGTGTTCAAAAAGTACACACAGCGAACCACTTATTTGAACTGAGCGAACCACTTAGACATTTCACCCCTCAAACAAATGTGTGTGTTCCAAAATTACACACAGCGAACCACTTAGGTGAACTGAGCGAACTACTTAGACATTTCACCACTCAAATAAATGTGGGTTCGAAAAGTACACACAACGAACCACTTATTTGAACTGAGCGAACCACTTAGACATTTCACCCCTCAAACAAATGTGTGTGTTCCAAAATTACACACAGCGAACCACTTATTTAAACTGGGCGAACCACTTAGACATTTTACCCTTCAAATAAATCTGTGTGTTCGAAAAGTACACATAGCGAACCACTTATTTGAACTGAGCGAACCACTTAGACATTTCACCCCTCAAACAAATGTGTGTGTTCCAAAATTACACACAGCGAACCACTTATTTAAACTGGGCGAACCACTTAGACATTTCACCCCTCAAACAAATGTGTGTGTTCTAAAATTACACACAACGAACCACTTATTTAAATTAGGCGAACCACTTAGACATTTCACCCTTCAAACAAATGTGTGTGTTCCAAAATTACATACAGCGAACCACTTATTTAAACTGGGCGAACCACTTACACATTTCACCCCTCAAACAAATGTGTGTGTTCCAAAATTACACACAGCGAACCACTTATTTAAACTGGGCGAACCACTTAGACATTTCACCCCTCAAACAAATCTGTGTTCCAAAATTACACACAGCGAACCACTTAGGTGAACTGAGCGAACCACTTAGACATTTCACCCTTTAAACAAATCTGTGTTCCAAAAGTATACACAGCGAACCACTTATGTGAACTGAGCGAACCACTTAGCTGAACTGAGCTAACCACTTTGGTGCTTGTGGGTTCTCGGATGTCATCCTCAGTGATACACTTAGGATTTCTAAAGAAATATTTATGTTGGGTGGTGATCTTCACGGTCAATAGTACCATACAGTTGCTGCTGCAGTCTTGTTGGACTGATTTTGCAAAGACTGTGACTTGAAAGCAGGAAATGTATGTGTGTTTGAAAAAATTAAAAAGGCATGGTTTTGGTTTTAACCTTGTTATTTTTCTGTCATATAGGCCAGATATGAAAATAACATCTCTAAATCGCAATTCC
>Ga0209489_109432_pt1 | contig 12124 bp, 7 predicted proteins | sample SiratrowhiteBW_FD_187527 | JGI IMG/M metagenome (GOLD analysis project Ga0209489, IMG submission 187527) | Root nodule microbial communities of legume samples collected from California, USA - Siratro white BW (SPAdes) (version 2) | ecosystem: Host-associated > Plants > Roots > Nodule | place: USA... | reverse complement strand
ACACTAACTCACAAACAAAGACACTAGACTCTCTACTTCCGGAAGACCCGTGCATTGAGTTAGACATCAAGAGGTGTGCACCTGTCATATACCACCTAACTGTTCCGAACAGTTTATTCCGATCGGGCTCATATTTCAAACCTCGGACCCCATATGCACAGGGTTAATCCATATGTCCTACTCCGATCGGGCTCATATTTCAAACCTCGGACAGGACCATATGAACCTCCTTCGACTCTTCACCAACTGGTAAACTTCATCTATATGAATCCAATGTACCAGTAGAGTCAGGATACCTCCTTAGAATCCCCAAACAATGCACATCCTAATAATCTCAACACGGGTATCTCCTTTCCTGAAGATACTATGTCTCGATCACACACCACATCATTCACAAACATTGATACTACATCGTACCATTCATAAACATTCATTCCATTCAATTCAAATTCATATATAGTAAAAAAAGTAATTATAATATTTATTAAAAACATTCAAACTAGCTTCCCTTACCTCTATAGAGTAGAGATACTCAAAAACCCTAAAATCACAGACAACGTAACTCTGTTCAAGAATTTGATCGAACACTCTTGATCTACTCAACGCTAGGAATCTAGGGATGTCCTCTGATTGTAAATCTGATAACCTATGAGATCACAAATCTAGAGAGAAGGTAGAAAACTTTAAAGAGAACTTGTTTGAGAGATGGTGGTTTTCATAAGAATGAAACTGTATATCTTTTTATAGAAAGAGAGAGAGTTGATAGTTTTTATTAGAATAAAATAGAATATCTTTTTAGAGAGATAAAATATCTTCTTAGAGAGAAAATATTTTCTTAGAGATAATTGGTGGTTTTTATTAGAACAAAACAGAATATCCTCTAAGAGAGATAGAATATCTTAGAGAGAGAGTTGGTGGTTGTTATAACAATAAAAATAAATAACTATATTTTATTTACTTAAATAATTGTTCTGTTAAAAAAAATAGGTATTATCTTATTTATCTCTAAAACTAAATTCTAAGTTAATTTTTTTATATAGCTATTTTCTAGGGTATTACATTAGGAAAGCTTGGTAATTTTGGGAAAGACAATAGGTAACCAACACCGTGTATGCAAATGTTTCCTTATAAAAGTCAATTTTTACCTTTATTAAACATCTCGCTTGAATGATCCCCATTTTATTATTATTTGCAAGCTTGTGAATTCAATGAAATGACTCACCACATTTTTCCCTTTTTTTTTCTTTCTTTTTTTAGAAAACCCATCTATGAAATTTTGTACTTCTTTTTTAAAATTCATTTATGAATGTATGCAATTTTTTGGGAATTCATATATGATATATGTTTTAATATATGTTTTTTCTTTTAGAAAATGTATTTATGAATGCATGATTTTTGGGAATGCATATATAATGTATGTCTGAGTTAATTCTTTTTGAGAAAATGCATTTATGAATGCATGATTTTTTGGAATGCATATATAATGTATGTCTAAATGCATTTTTTTATGAGAAAATGCATTTATGAATTCATGTTTTTTTTTTAGATTATTTTTTTTAAATATGGATGTATGCAAAAAAAAAAATATTATTTGAGAATGCATATATGAATGAAATTTTTGGTAATGCATATACAATGTACGGAATTCTAGAAAACTGCGTAACAGATTTTGCGAATACATACATAGATATTCACAAGTTGATTTTGTTCCTTTGAAAATACATTTTCTTTTGAATTTTCTATTTTTTCCTTTAATGGTAATGCATGAATGGATGCTCAAAATTGTAATTTTTTAATGATATGTGTGAATGTCTGTTGTGCATTCTATTTTTCTGATCTTTTTTCAATGATAATTTATGCTCAAATGTATTATTTTTATGTATAAATTTTTAAAAGAAAATGTATATTCAAAGATTTTTTTTTCACAAATATTTACAGGAGAATGTATTTATAAAATATTTTCAATAGCAATGTATGTACAAAACAATTTTCTTGATAAAAAAAAAGTAACATGTACAAAAATTTTGATATTTGTACAAAATTTCAAAAGATAATATATTTACAAATTTTCAAAGGAGATTGTATTTACAAAAATATATTTATTTTTCATTTCAGAAATGTGTATATGTTTCTTGTAATCATTATATGCTGACTTCCTTTCTCTTTTTCCTAAAAAATGATTGATTTTTTTTCATATTTTTTTTCAAGAAAAAATTTATTTTCCCTTGTCTTTGTATTTTTCAATGAGGTCAAGACCTTCACAGTGCAGATAGGGTCTCAATGGAATTTTTAAGAAACTGAGGTTGAGATCATAACCGAATCAAGCGGGTTTCAAAATAAATCTTGCAAGAAGTGAGGTAAGTGCATGAATGCACGAATGTGTGCAATATTTTTCATTGTTGATATTCTTGATTTTTTTTTTGTTTGATATTGGCATTTAGGAAGAGATGCATGAGTGTATTGAGAATACATGAACATATATACGAAATCCTATGATGATTTATGAGAATGTATGTATGGGATGCATAGTTTCCATTTGTGTTAATTGAATGAATGATGATATGAAAATGCGTATTTTTTATTCTTGATTAAATGGGAATGCATGCATAAAACTTCATTTTTCATTATTGATTTTTGATTTTTTTTTAAAAATGCAAGTATAAAGTTTATTTTTTATTTTTAGTTTTTTTTTTTTTGAAAATGAGAATGATACATTTTTTTTTAATGAAGATGTATGAATGAATGCACAAAACTCTATTTTCAGTTTTGATTTTAAGAGAATGCATAAAACTTTATTTTTTTTGTTTTGATTTTAAGAGAATGCATAAAACTCTATTTTTTATTTTTATTTCTTTTAAAATGTATTTTCAAAATTCCTCCTATGTTATAGAATGTAGTATGGATGCCTTTGAAGATGTATGATGTATGTGCAAATGTATGATGTATGTTAAGTTATGTGATGCATGCTTAGATGTGTGATGAATGTCTAAATGTATGATACATATTTAAAAGTATGATGCATGCAAAATGTATGCATGTCAATACTTTTTTTATGCTAGCAAATTAGAAAAAGATACACAAAAATACAAACTAATTAAGCAACAGCTATAATTATTTTTATTTTGTTTTGTCTTCTTTCTTTTGTATTATTTTTAATGCATGAAATTTTCGGAATTCATTTATGATTTTTATTTTTAAAATGTAAATATATGGACATATGAAATTTGGATGCATGAAAATTTATTTTTTTTTAAGAAAAAACATTTATGAATACATGAAATCATTGTTTATCTTTCTTTTTTTTGGAAGGTATGAAATTTTATTTTTGAAATTGTATGAATAACTAATTTTTTTTATTTGATGTCAACATTTTTTTTTGAAAAAAGAAATGTATAAGTGCAATGAGAGTACATGAACATATGCATGAAATTTATTTGAGAATTCTTATAAAGAGACAAATGAATGCATGATGAAAATGAATATTTTTCATTTTTGTTTATTGAATGCATGATGCATACATGAAACATATTTTTATAGAATGAATAATAATATAAAAATTAATTTTATACTTTTTTTTTTGTTTCTTTGTTTGTTTGAATAAGACTTTGAAAATGCATGAATCCATGATTCTATGAAGATGCATGGATGAATGCACTAGGTCTATTTGAAACTATTTTTTTTTTTTTAAGAATGCATGTATGCTATTTACATGGGAATACATGAATAGTGAAGGAAACTTTATATGAGAATGAATATATGATACGTGAAACTTTAGATGAGAATAAATTTTATGAGATATGTATAGATGTATGAAGTCATAGGTGAATGTATGAATGAATGAATCCTAATTTCCTTTATGATCTTTTTTTAGAATATATGAATTTGTAAATGATAATGTATGATAAATGAATGGATACAATCTCTTCTCATATTATTTTTAATCTTGAAACAAATGTATAAATGAAATTATTTTATTTTTTTTGTTATTTTTTTTATCATGGGGATGCACTGATGAATGAAATTTTATTTCAGATTCTTTTAATGTTATATGAATTGATGCATGACCACATTTTTTTTATTTTTTTTTAAGAAAAGGCAATATGTAAAAAAATGAGATCAATTTATATATATATACACACACACACACACACACATATATATATATATATATATATATATATATATATAATGTTTTATTTTTCAAATCCTAGGAAGGTTGTAATACGACAAAAATATTTAATGTTTTATATTTTATTTCCCAAAAATCTATTTTTAGAACAAAAGTATATGCAATGCATGTGGGTAAAATGTTTAATGTTTTTTATTTACATATAATTTATTATTATTATTATTATTATTATTATTGTTATTGTGTTTTAGAAAAAAAAAATGTGATGCATGAGAATAGTGTTTTTTTTAAATAAATTTTTGTTGTTTTTTTAAACAGAAAATATTTAATACATTTAAAAAAATGAGATTGGTACTTATATATAAAAAAAAATCTCTCTCTTCTTTTTTAAGGAAATGTTGAAAGTATATCAAGTAAACTCCCAGGAAAGAGAGATGAGTAACCATTGGACATTCTAAGTACCAAATCTTTCTTAGCCAAAGTTGTTCTTAGACCACTCTCACAAATTTTCTTAAAAAAAAAATATGAGATTGATTTTTTTTATATAAAAAAAATGTATTGTATGCAATAAAAAATGGGATTGATATTTTTTTAATTCTTTTAATACTTGTGTAATGAATGACAGTGGATCACTGCAAAAAGTCTCCCTTAGTGTCCTAATAAGGTTTGCCCTAGTGAGGCTTAAGTTCTAGACATGTAAATGTGCTCACAAAGGGTGGCTTATCCTAATTTCCTAATAAAGGCCACTAGAGTTATGGCCCCTTCACCAGATATCCATATCAGTCAGTAATGACAATCTTTATGAACATGACAATAAAGGAAACAGACTCTAGCTGGAGTTTTCACACACTTGTGTTAGGACGTACATCCGCCCAGTTTTGCTACACAATTCCTCTATTTCTAAGCTTCACAGACCCGGGTATAGGGCTCCCCTCATGATATGCAAAGGTGTGTGAAGGGAGAACAATGTCACCTGCAAAACAATCAGAAAATTCCCAAGCAGCATGTCTTCTACTCTAGGGTTCAATATTCCAACAATACAAGTATTTACATACTTGGAATACGTTCCTGTACTGCAAATTAAAATATATAACATGCAATATAGACAAAGAATGGGAAACGTAAGCATTCAGAAAACCACACAAATTTTACTCATTTAATTAAATTGGCTTTACTCTTCAAATGTCCCCAGTCGCCATCTGTCGCAACCGGTATCATGACGGGACAATCAAAAAATAATTTTTAAAAATATTTAAATTGAGATTGGAGTCGTCACCATAGTTTATTATGGAAAACCATAGAAAGACCAAAAACAGAAATGTCTACGAACCAGATTCAAAGATTCGGGAGTCGATTACGTGTGGAGAAGGTATTAGGACCCCCACAACGCCCGACCTAAGACGGTACCCTTAATCAAATGAATAAAAATTAGTGTGGTTTTAAAAAAATCATTTTTCCTAAATAATAACAATAATAATGAGACTAAAGACAAAACAAACAAATATATAAAAAAATAAAAACAAACAAGAAAACATGTTTATAAAAATCATAACAATAAATAATAATTAGGCGAATAAAAATAACAAACAAAAATAAAACAAACAAACATATATATTTTTTATTTATTTAGGCCCGACAAGGCTTGACTTTGGTCCTACATATATCTATACATGATAGAAAATCAGATACACGTAGTTTTATTTTAAAAATTTGTTGGATGACGTTTGATATTGTTTAGCTTATGAATATTTTCTTTTATTTTTGGCAAATTATTTTATATCATTTTTTTAATTATTTTCTATTTTATTATTTTTTTTGTTGATAATTATTTATTTAAAGGAAACTCAGGACAAGACTGTTTTTTTATATTTAAAAATGTTCATTAAAAAACTATTTTTATTTTAATTTGAGAAAGGAACTGATTTTTATTATCTTAAAGAAATTGTTTTTATATTTTAAAAAAACATATCCTTTTTAACTTTTTATTCATTATTTTCAAAAAAATAACTATTTTCTATATTAAAAAAACTTTTTCTTTTATTTTATTTTTAAATTGTCTTTATATTTTATTTTTGAAAAACATGTTTCTATTACCTTATTTTCGTAAAAAAAAAATGTTTTTATATTTATTATCGAAAAGACATGTTTTTATATTTATCTCATTTTTATTATTTTTTAGGATGTTTTATTTTTATTATTTTAGGGTTGTTTTGAAACTTTTTCCCTTTTTTGTTTTGAAAATTTATATTTTTGATATTTTTTCAAGAACTATTAATTTATTAAATTTTAGAAAGCATTTCGTTCGTTTCTCAAAAATTGGAAAATGTTTTATAATTTATTATTATTATTATTATTATTATTATTATTATTATTATTTATTTTTAAAAATCAAAGAGACAAGGGATGAACCTCAGGATATCATAATAACCATCAAACAGAAGAACCACATGTATGTGATAAGTATATAACACAGAGTAAATAGAGCGTACCAGTTGAATATCTTCCAAAAGCACGTTCCGTTCTTTTCTGAACTCTCACCTTCAAACGATCTACTCACTAATATTAAGGACCCTTTTTAGTATCTCTAATATTTCTCGTGTTTTTTTCGCATGTCTATCCACTTACTCACTATGCATATTTAAACTAATTCTAGTCAACCCACTCTTAATTCAAATTTTAAATCTCTTAATTCCTAATTATTCCCACTTAATTATAATTTGTGAACTGCCAATTGATTATTCATTTTAATTCAGATTCAAATCTATTAATTCCTAAATATCTCCACTTATGACACTAATTGACGGTTAAATCCCAAGGACGAACATAGACTGAAAAATAGGTAGAATTGTATTGTTGTTGCTATTATAGCATCATAACCTCGCATACATATAATCAAATTTGAAAATAAATGAATATGGGGAATAAATGAGGAATATTGGAGGTAATGTGGTTGAAATATTTTATTATTAATTTTTTCTTTATTGTTTTTTTTCATTTTTACATTTATTAAAAGCGACCTAAATAACACAACAATAGAAATAAATACTTAAACCTTTTTTTTTTATTTTAATATTACTATTACTATTATTTCGAAATATATATATTTATATTTTTTCTACTTTTCGAAAAACAAAACAAATCATCTTAATTTAAAAAAAAATCTATTTACTATTTGAGAACATTTTAATAACAATTTTAAAAAGGATGAGCATAACAATTCAAAAAGAAAACGCACCAATTATTAGAAAATCAGCATTTAATTGAAAATCATCAGCATTTAAACACTATTAAGCAGAATCATCAAAATAATAATCAAATCAAATTTCTAACATTTCTATAATTCTTGAGTTTATTTCAATTAATATTCATATCATTAATGGGAATCAGAAAAGATGGGCAGACAGAGAGAGAATGTGACATGACAACATTTTAATAACAATTTTATTTTTATTATAATTATTATTATTATTTTTAAATTTTAATGGTCTGATTTTCTTTATTTTTTCCTTTTTACGAATTTTATTTTTAAAACTTTATTCATAAAATAGAATGAAACCAAAACTCTTTTCTTTTTTACTTTTATTTACTTAAATGACAAAGTATGATAAAAACTACATAACACAAATTTTTTATTTTAGTTTTATATATTTTTTATTTTGAAATAATTTTATTTGTCCGGACGAAATTGGGTGTTGACAAAAAGCTTAAGCAAGCTAAAGACACTCTTCTTTCATGGTCTATTTGGTGACACTCAAATGTTTGCTCAACCTTTATCTCTCAATCTAAATATTTTTCAACATTGTCTTTTCTGTAGAAAGGGGGATGGTCAACCTTAGGCCCATTGGGATAAGTTCGAGTTCTATACTTATGATAACGTTTGGGAGATAGTGGATAGGAATTACTATAGCAAAAATTACTACAACCCCTTCTTCTCTTTGGAAATGAAGTTCCCTACGATGTTTTCTTTCTTTCTTTAAACCCTCACTATGCTTATCTTTCTTTGTCATCATTCTCTCCATCATCATCATCCCCATTTCTTCCAAAGCTTTATTTATGTTATCATCCACTATCTTAGTTAATTTTTTCTCTGTTTCCCTTAACTCCTCTCTCACCTAGTCTCCCTCATTATTTCTCATACTTGCTTGAACACTAGAGGAAGTGTGTCACTCATCTTTTATTTTGAAAAGGTTTTCACAAAGATTTTAGAAAAATCAACAAAACAAAAGATTGAGTGACAAAAGAGTTTTTACAAGTGAAATTTTTTATATTTTTGGTGAAGTTCTTAACAAGAAATAAAATAAAAGGCTTTCGAGTAGACTTCCAAGAAAGAGAGGTGCGTCACTTGGACAACTTAAGTACGAAGTCTTTCCTAGCCAGAGTGTTCCCTATTCCTCTTCCACATCATCCCTCAAAAGAAACTTCAAAACAATTTTTCCTAAATGTACTCTCGTGATCCTAGAAACCAAAGGAAAAGTCTAGTAATGTTTAAGCACTTTTGACTTTTGATCCTAGTTGTCATAGAGACTTAAGAAAAGTAAAATGAGAAGGTAAAATAAAAGCAAGAAAATTAAGAAAAATAAAGAAAGCAAGTAAAACTAGTCGTGTCCTAGGTGAAAGTACAAGTGATACTTAGAGTCCCATTATACACTTTCACTTCAACTCGTCTTCCACTATTACAAAGATCAAGTTGGGATTGTTTTTAGTGCATTTTCCCAACACAACAAAATTGTTTTACTAATATTCAATTACAATACAAAAAATTTTGTGACAATGATTTACAAAAAATGGTGTTTAACTTTTGCTTTGCTTGATGCTCTTGGTGTTTTCACTCTATTGTTCCTCACTTTTTCTTTCAGCCTTCCATTAATTTATACTCTCCACAGAGGAATCTGCTTTCACGAGCTTCTCTTTTTCCAAGATGTTACCTAAGAATGTTAGATAAGCATCCACACAATTTCACAAGTCCAAGGATTTTTCCACCTGAAGAGGCCAAGAAACATAAAATCAATAAAAGCTCAAATTAAAATTGCTAAACTCAAGAAAATTTTGATGTATGACAAAAATAAATGAGTATAAAAGACAAAAAAAAATAAGAAATTAAGGCTAGCAAGAAATTTGAGGCAAGCAAAAAGGAAACTTAGGAATAGTTCTAGTGGATTATAAAAACAGAAAACAACAGCAACTAAAACAATGTGGCAGCAATGACTTAGATTTATATAATTTTTTCTACAAGGTACTTGACCTTAAAATGTTTTTCTGTACTCAAAAACACAATATAGAAGCAAGAAGCAACAAATTTTCACAGAAAACAACACTTGAAAATTTCAAACAATTGAAAAGTCGAGAGCAAACAGCGAATAAAGCAACCTGATTTTTCAACACCTGTCATCCATGCTTTTGCAATTTTTCATTTCTTTTTCTATTATGAATCTGGATGTGATTTTTTAACCATATATTCTTAAAATCTTAAGGTGCTCACATAAAACATTCAACATGAAAATGATATGTATAATGTTCGCGGTAAAGTTTTCAAGCCAATGTAGTTTAGAGAATAACTTCAGAAACATTGAAACCTAGAGGAATCTGACGAGTTTGAACATAACATCAAGACATAATAGAAAGCTAACTCTAAGGAACTTGTTAATGGTTTAATGACAAGATTAAGAACTCAATAATATAAAAAGAATCACACAAAGCTTAACACAAGTGCAGTTTACACTAGACATTTCATCAAAGTTTGAGAAGGAACAACATATGTGAAGCTTATCAAAAAGGAGAGTAAACTAAAGTTTATTTTAAATAGAAAAGTTTTTTTTTCCAACTGTTATATCCCAAAGCTATTACACATGGACTTGTTTGGACATTCTAGAACAATGGACCTTCAAGGTATATACTATGCATTATAGATGACTTTTCTAGATTCATGACGAACCATCAATCACATTTGGTTTTTCAAAATAAAACTAAATTCTTCCTAGTGTAGTATAAAGGCTAACATAGGTTGAATTCCTAAAGACGCATCTCGTATTGTATGGTTCCATTATTTCACATTCTTCTTAACAAATTAAAAATGGGGGAAGATAGGAATTCACAAACGTAAAGCGAAAATAGTAAAGTAAATGAAAACAATAACAAAAAAATGGAAACCAAGAATAGTAAGGATATAGAAAAAATAAAGCATGAGAAAATGAAAGATTCAAAAGCGAAAGTAAATGAAATTAATAGAGAAAAATGCTCAAAAACTATGAAAAAGGAATTGTAAAAATATCAATAAAAAATTGAGATTAAAATGACAAATAAAATAAAATTGCATAAACAAACAGAAAATAGAGTATGCATTAAATGACGTAAACAGAAATTCAATAATTGGTCCAAACAATGTGTAAATGGAAAGAGAATTCAAATTTATACAAAAAGTAAAATGCAAATGAAATTGTAAGACAAAAAGACTAAGTACAACTATTAGACTGCCTAACAAGAGATCACTTGATGGGACTTGTGCCTGACTTCGAAAGGATCTCTTTAGCTTACGAAAGTAATTGACATTTCCTACAACATATAATAAGCATATAAATATTCGAGAGGTACAAGGTTAGCTTAGACTATACACATAGCATATAGATGCCTTAACAATATAGATGCCATAACAATACATGACCATATTTTATGCTTTGTTGTTTTTAAGTGCTTAATCAAATCATTGGTGTTGGACTTTTCCCTAACAATGGTGTTGGACTTTTCCCTAACAATGGTTTTGGACTTTTTCCTTAAAAGAGCATGATCTCGATTTGAGGACAGATTCTTTTCAAGAGGAAAGGTTTGATGGAGGGCCATCTATAAAAGAGTACATTAGACCTTTGACAAGGACCATGACTAAAAAGATAGAGGAAGAATAAGCCTCAATGAAGAAGACTCTTCTATGTTGGAGAGTAGATTACCAGGACTTTTCCTTTTTCTTTGTAGTCTTGTATAAATTGTTTAGGGTTACCTTTCTTTGTATTTTTTTAGGATGTTGTAGAAACATACACTATAAGAAAAAAGCTATTTAGAGACCAATATTTAGCTATCAAATGAAATGGTTGCTAATTGTGATCAAAATAGTCACCAAATTAAATTTTGGTTGCTAAATAACTATAAAATAGAAGTAATGATTGAATTTAGTGACCAATTAAGTCAAATAATTGGTATCTAACATTAGATACCAAAGTTTTAGTGACCTATGCCATTAGATTCTAAATTGGTATCTAATTAAGTTAGAGACTAATTTAGAATCTAATGGTATAGGTCACTAAAACCTTAGCTAATATTAGATACCAATTATTTGACTTAATTGGTCACTAAATTCAATCATTACTTCTATTTTGTAGTTATTTAGCAATCAAAATCTAATTTGGTCACAATTAGTAACCATTTCATTTAGTAGCTAAAAATTGGTCTCTAAACAATATTTTTCTTGTAGTGATAAGTGGACTTTTTTGGACCTCTAATTAGGCCTACGGTAGCCAACCCATGGATAAAGTAAGAGAAATTCGGCTAAGTGGTAGAAGAGAAGAACAAAGCTAAAATTCCCATATCTCTCACAACATAGCCATTTTAGTATTTTTTGGGTGCTAGTTCTCTTTCTTTGGCTAGCCTTAGTGTAGCTAAATCCAATATCTTTTGTAGCTTAGGTGCAAGAGAAGTTATAATTCTATAAATAGAAGCTCTTACCTTCTGTAAAACTCACCTCGAATTGAATGAAAATTAAAATAATAACTGTTAGTATTCTCACAATACTAAATGAATTTGATGAAGCCATACAAGACAAGTTCAGCTAAGCAATGGCAGCAAGCAAGCAATTGGATTTTGGTCTTGATTTGGTGTGAGTATGTTCGAGATTGATTGGCAAAGAACCTTGACATAAGTGAAGAAGGAATCTAGTAACACATGGTCAAAGTGATTCAATCAAATAAAATTAAGGTTTTAACTTTGGGTAAAAATCAGTTTTGGAAAAAT
>Ga0209489_109430_pt1 | contig 12137 bp, 2 predicted proteins | sample SiratrowhiteBW_FD_187527 | JGI IMG/M metagenome (GOLD analysis project Ga0209489, IMG submission 187527) | Root nodule microbial communities of legume samples collected from California, USA - Siratro white BW (SPAdes) (version 2) | ecosystem: Host-associated > Plants > Roots > Nodule | place: USA... | reverse complement strand
ATCTATATATATATATATATCACATAAAATTTATTCTTCATAATTCATTCAAATTAAAGAATCATTCTATCCATCAATTGGAGTTCATTTTGTAATTAAAGTCTTTTGATATATTGAGTATAACTAGATGAAATCATAATATGTCTCCTAGTAAAATGTCTTAACCTTATCAAGATTTTTTTTTATTTTTTTTTCATCAACATTTTCATAATGTCAACTTAGCATGCATAAAAGAATTTTTCTTAGCTAATCTATGTCATTCATTTAAATTATAAATAAATCCATAATATCTCATACCATTAATGAGTTTTTTTTACTTAGTAAGACAAACAATAACTAGTTAGACTTTCATCTTAGATATTTACATTTCTAATCATAACATAACTAAATTCAAGTTTTTATATAACTTCAACTAAATACTAATCTTCACCAAAAATAGAATAAAATTATTAAAACTCCATTACTTGTAAATTCAACTTGAACATGTAATGTGACACTTAGCGACAAGGTTTCCAAAGAGAGTTGATATGGTTTCTCTTTCGCTCAAGCCACTAGTCATAGTTTAAAATTTTTAGGATTTAGGATTTAGTGTTCATATATTTATTTCATTCCTATTGTTGATAAAAAATATACTTTTGAATGTTTTACATTTTTACATAAGTGACTATTGTGACACTAGAGCAATAATACTTTGTCTCAACAATAAATTTCATCGCTTGAGTATCAACTGAGTGATTAGTTCGATGCTAAAGCGCAATATATGTATATAACAACAAAACACAATAAATTAAAAAAAAAATCCAACAACTTCAAAATAATTTTCCTTAATTCAAGCTTACTATTTTAATTTCAAGCAAAACAATACACTATTCAATTGACATTCAATTCAACCAAAGGAAACCCAAGCAATTCCCATTCTTTCCAAATGCACCATGTAAACCACTATACAATTTCTATCATTATCATTATTCTAAACTAATGTTTTCATCATCCTTTCCAATTTGATTCAACTAAAAGTCTAGGGTTAGCTTCCCTTACTTACAGGCTTGAAGAAACTTAATTTAAGAATCACTAAACTTCAAGAAAGTACATAAATTTCTAAATAAATTTTAAAGCACACATGTAAAAATTAAAGTGTTATCATTAGCTTAATCTAACAGAAGTTCCTACTATCCTTGATTTCACATAAATAAAATGTAAAACTTTTACATGCAAAGAAAAGATAAAAAAGAGAGAAATTCGACTCAAGAAAAACATGAAACCCATCTAAATTAAGATTTTATTAGGACGAGATGCATTTATCTTTGTCACCTTAATAAAATTATAAAAGGATGGATAGTTAATTCATAAACTTAGTGAAAATGTACTAAACTTAGTGAGAATATAGATTACTTAATGTTTTAAAAAGACAAAAAATTATAATAGATATGATATAATGTTTTGAATATATATATATATATATATATATATATATATATATATATATATATATATATATATATATATATATATATAAATCTTTTCCAAAAAATATATTTTCATTCTCCATTTACATTAAACTTTATTTTATAAACTCAAATACATTAATTCTTACATACAAATATACTAAATTTTGAAATTATAATTACCAATTAAATGTAAACAACCTCATATAATCTTAAAAAAAATGAAAAGAAAAATCACTTAAAAGAAGTTTTAAGGACAATTGAAACTCTCTTTTAATAATAGTTTGGAAATCGTCATTAAAATCTAAAGGTTTTGAGTCGTTGTCCTATTTGATACATACATCAATAGTTAGTAATTTAAGTGTTGTTTTATGTGTTTCCTATTACGAAGATTATGTATTCAAGTTTCAATATAAGTAATGCATATTTTTTTAATCAATTATATATGTGGAAGCATATAATGATGATGTTTATTATAACTGTTGTAAGAAACTCATATATGACGATTCTGTCATAATCAACATTGTACTACTTTTTTTTAATTAAGATTAGTTCTATTTTATAATATTAATTAAATCAATTTCCATAAAATAAAAATTCATTTACGACCCATAATTTACGGAATATAGATTTAGGAGCGATACTTTGAAAAAAATAATTATAACTCAAAAAGAATATGTAATCTTCTCCTGATATGTTTTATAAGGACAATTCCAAACAATCATAATTATATATGATTCATGTTATTTTAAGAAATGTCACTTTTCACAATAATTTCTCCATAATCATCCTAAAATATTGTTATTAATTTTAAAGTTAGAAGTGCACTGTGTAAAGCTGAATAAAGAAATGAGTTTGTGTTTTTACTTAAAAAAGTGCTTGAATAATATATAACTCATACCGTTTTAATAACGTATAACTTTACAATTAAAAAAAAAAAACAACTTTTTTTCTTCTATAAGGAAGAAACAAATTGTGTGTAATAGTATTAAAAGTTGTTGGAATGAGAAGACATAAATTCGTAAATTCATGTCATTAATTAGATGATAAAGATTATATAATAACTATTTTTTCAAAAAGAAAGATTTAATTAAGTAATTAATTAAAAAATAATTAATGTTTAACCTGTACAAGTTTGCATAAAATAATAGAGAAATCCAATTAAAAAAAAGTCCTTTTTTTAAATAGTGAAAATTAAAACGCGTTAGGCCATGTTAGCTTTTTAGATACCACTCCAAAGTTGGAGTATGCCCATAATAATTTGCTGTCAATTAAGCATTTTCTAAAAGTGTGGCTTGAAAACACTTTTTGGAATCGCTTATTGGTACTACTTTCAGACAAAAAATTTAGACTGAATTATTATAATATCATGCATAGTCGGCTCAAAATTAATTTAATAATCAAATTGTCAAACGCCATTTTTATTTCCTTCTTAATGTTTCTCTGTTCTTTTTGACTTAACAGTACACTTATCTTTCTTTTAACATCTATAACGAGACAAGAAATGCAAATAAAAGAGACTTTATAAACAAAAATAATAATTATTATAATAATTTGTCCACTGCATTGCAAAATTCGACATAGAAACATCCCTCTCTACGCGGTTTGATTATTTATATTCCATTAATTATGGCATCAATCATGAAAAAGCTTAGAAAGTCTTAGTTATAGTAGGTTTAAGATCACTTCTACTGTAAATATTCTATCTTCTTGCAAATCTTGATAATAAACTGCAATCACATGATATTGCAAATTAAATATAATTTTGTCTAAACACTCATTTCACCAAGTCTAATATTGGAATTTTTTAAGTTCTTAAATATAGGTGATAAATAAATTTTGAAATAAATAACTTATTTAAGTAATCAGACATGTCATATATATGTTTTACAATGTATCATCAAATGAAAAATTTGTCAAACAACGTTGTTTCATTTAAATAACTCACCAAACACTAAGATACATTTCATTAATACATGTTTTTCTCTTGAACTTGTGAGTTGAATTCTTATCATAGTATTTAAGAATCATGGTTATATCTCTCAATCAATTTGCCAATATATTACAAGTTTAGTTACCAACTTATATTTTAAATCTTATACACTAATAATGGCGTTTGACCCTTTGAACACTTGAGAGTAAATACATGCATGCACCCATTCATATTTTATCGTGTTCTTCACAAAATCCCAATGGATAAAACAAACTCTAAAAATTTAATTAGAATTCATCTCAAGAAACTATTATTAAATTGCCAATTTTCTGAAGAATTTGACGAATATTTTATTTTTAAATCAATTATATTCTGTAAATAGTGGATGATAGGGATCCAGTAATGATAAGATAAGATTCATTAATATATTGATTGATCAGATACCTATTTTAAGTTGAATTTTTAAAGATAAAGTACCCTTCAATCAAAATCAAATTAGGATCTTCACATCATAAAAATTTCTCACCAAAGTTGAAAATACTCGTAATTTGAAAACCACGTTATCGTTAAATGTGGTTGCAATATTAAAAGAATGAGAAGGACTTGTTATTTGAATGCAAGTGGTGTTCTCTTTTTCTCCATGGACATTTTCTTAATAAAAATTCTTGTTAATGTCAAAATAAAAATAATTTTCTTCCAGCTGTAATATTTGACTAATCTAGAAAATTTAGGCCCATAATTTCTGTAGAAAAATGAAGATCAACTAGTTAGACACTGCAGCTTTTCTAACTTACCAATCAGTTTCATTGAAATTTAAAGAATATCGTCACATCATCAATCATCGTGTGATTAATAGAATTGCATTATCCACAATTTTGAAAGGCCAGATAAAAAATTACACCAATTATTACATCAAATTATTTTGCAAAAATTAGTCTTAAAAACGTTATTTTGATATTTTATGTGTTTCTATGATATATCATTACTCTAATAAACTTAACAAAACAGTAGAATTTGAAAAATACATTATGATAAATAACACTAGAATAATAAAATTCATAAAATGATGATAAATAAGTGATTAGATATGTCATCAAATTTAATATTTATGAAGATTGGATTCTTCATACATGCAAGTGGTGGTATTTTTTTCTTGATAAGTAATAGTTAAAGAAAAAAAAGGGAAAAATAGAATCCATTATTTATATTAAGTTTATGTTTGATTATATCATCTATCCAAATTCTTATTTTCATATCTTTCTTATATTTCAACTATCTCACATTCTTTTTCAACATATCACATTAAATTCTTTGTTCAATTGTCTTCTCAATCATACTAAGTTGTGGGGTTTGGGATGCAAAAGTTTTTTGTTTAATTTGTGATTGGTCTGCTTTTATCCATGCATGAAACTTCCTAATCTGCTTTTTTATGAAAAAGAATCGACCTCATCGTCAATTAACTTACTTTATTTGACTCCATTTTCAAAAAGCAAAGTTTGAGTTTGTCAAAGAATAATGCACAGATTTCTTAGAAATTGAGTTGGATGGAGTAAAACAAATATTTTTTTTTAAAGTTCCTAAGATTCATCATCAATTTTAAATAGCATTTCCTTTTATTTCCAGTCTAGACAATAACGAAGGGAAAATAAATATAATTGTTTAATAAAATTCCTTTATATTTATTAATGGCCAAGTTTGCTTTGATTTTAATCCCTGTCCTGTTTTTTTTTCTGAAAGCTACTAATTCAAATGAATAAAAATATCACGGACTAAAATTAAAAATCCATATATTACAATAATTAAAACAAAATATAAAGGCCTAAAAAGGAATTAGTATTTCACGATGATTAAATGAAGAATTACTTTTTACAAAGAAAGAACAAACCCAATATATACGGGGATCAGAATATATTTAAAAAAAAAATAGTGGATAAAAATGTTTTAACCCCTCTAAAATTTTCAGGTTTCAGTTTTAGTTGCTCTACACTTTTTTATTCTTTGTCACTCTAATATTGAAACACATAACTTTTGGTTTTTTAAATGATTTAGATAACACTTTATTGAAAAATGAAAAGTGGTGTAAATAGTGTTTGAAAGACCAAAAATAAATATATCAAAACTAGAAGGGCAATTTAAAAAAAAAACTTTTAAAAGGATAGAAAATATATTTTATTATTTTTATTTTAAATACTATAAGATTACTCATTAGATTTGTCCCAGCCTAAGATAAAATTAAAATCTAATTAAAAGTGAGTTTGTTTGGTTTATTCCAATTAGTTATGCTAAAAAATGATTATTATTTTTTAAAATGTTATCTTCATATAATTTTTGTGTACCATGATAATCCTAAAAATCGAATATAAGATCCAATGCAATCTACTAACTTCTTTTATACCATATTTATAAATAAAACATTTTGAATCTAAAACTTCATTATATATTATAAAAAAATCAGATTAGTATCGTATATAAATCATAAGAACACTGCCAATAGTTATTTTTTACTTTATATAGAAGAATGATTATGAATATAAAAAAAGATAAGACTTGTCTATTTAAATAATCTAAGGTTTTATGACTTGTCATTTGATTTCATATTCATACTATGCACCTTTTATATTAGTCAACTTAAGCACCAACTGTTTCATGACAACTTATCTCCAATAATCCTTCCTTTTGCTCTCAATCATTCCAACTTTGCTTGTTTGTTCAAACTCTTAAGAACCAACCAATTAAGACAAGTTTAGATTATTTTTCCAAATTTAAAATTCTCTTATGTAAATTAATTTATAAAATTTAATTTTTAGTTGATATTAAATTATTTTAATTTTCGGAAAAATATTTTATGGTAAATTTATCCAAAATAAAACGCTGATGGTGGACATTCACGCCACAAAAAGAGTTGTATTTATAAATATTATTATGAGAATTCATTATGGATAATATATGAGTATATGAATGGATGGGCATGGGTAAGGACATAAATAACATTTAATTTAAAAAAAATTATAGAATATATATATATATATCATATGTATTTTTATATCCTTATACATATGCGTGTGTATTTTTATTTTAAATTATTAAAATATCTGAATTAATATATGTTATATTTTAAAATGATTTTCAGTACATTCAAAGATCCCTCTGTTGGTAAGGATGTTTTTTTGGTGTTGTATTATAACAATTATCAATTTAGTTATTTATTTGTTATGGTGGGAGTTTGTGATTCCAAACTGGACTCCACTTGAGTTTGGACTTTTACTTCCAATATGAGCCCATTAATCATGGTGAGCCATGGACCATTTCTTTCTGCAGTTTCATACTTTCATGTACTCCCATAAACTGAGAAATCAAAGTACTATTTGGTTGCTGTCACCACCCCTTATCGTCACTGTCATCACCTCTTTCATCTTATTCGACTCAAATTATATAATTTAAAAACTTTTTTCATGCAAAAATTTGTAGATTATACAATCTAAAAATATAAAAGTTTTAAATTATAAAATGTAATTTATAAAAAAAAGTGAGGTTTGAGTTACACAATTTAAAAATATTTTTTTTGAAATAAGAATTTTCGTATTTATTAAAATGCTGAACAAAATTATAGGAATGAAAAATAATTTCCTAAGCCATGTTTTTTAAAAAAAAAAAAAAAAACTTGAAATGATGGATTTTTGTCACCTTTCAGCCCAAATACAAACATGAACTAGTGAGTAGCATGCTAGAAGACCCTCATCTTAATTGATGGGTGCAAAATTCTTCTTTGCTTGGAGACCAGAAAATCGCAGATGCTGTGTTATGGGCACATGATGAATTGTTGCAAGCCACATAGCATTGGAAAATCAATTGGGTGTGCTACCACTAAGTGATATTGTTCCATCATATATTGTTCGTGTACAACATAAATAAAAATAGGGAGAATTTGTTTGCCATTAGCCTTGGCTTAGTAAAACTTCATAAAATGGTACAAAATCATGTGATCTGTAGAGCTATCCACAACAAAATTAAGATGTGATCATCAACTTATTTTACTGTTCTAATATAATTAAAAATTTCATATATATTGAGAGTTCAGATGAAAATAGTTTTAATATCTTTCTCTCTTGAGCTGATCAAATATATTTTTTTTTTCAAGACAACACTGTTTCCCAGAGTTACGGAACTCAGATAATAGCTCTAATATAAAGGTTAAAAGGCTTCCAATCAAAACATTTATCCTTTATACTAATTTTTTTAACCACTTGGTTCACAATTTTAACTTTTAATAGGAAACGATATATATATTTTTTAACTATCTTTGTCATACGTTTTAATTAAATAATTTTACTTTTAATAAATAAATAAAATTTTATTTAATAAAATATGCAACTGTATAATTATTTTTCTAGTTTAACTTTTCTATTTAAAATAATAAATAGAGATTTTAGGAAAATGTTATAAAATAATGAATTTAAAGAAAACTAGATTATTTAAATTAAAAAGTGCAGACACAAAAACGGGAATCCTACCTTTCTGCTAATAAAAATGAAAAAATTAAAAATTAAGTCAAAGGAGCATGGACCTATAAATAGTTTGAGTAAAAAATAATTTAATTAAAATAATATAGAATAACTGATTATTTTTTATTTAAATATTTTTTATTTTAATAATAAAATATTTAGATGTCGTTATAATTAAATTACTTCTGTTCTAAAACTATTTATAGGTAGATGTAATCTCTTTAAATACCTTACTTAATAATTATAACATAGAAATATTCCATAATATTATATATATATATATATATATATATAAACATTCTATTCATTAAATTATTTTAAAACATAATATAACCTTTATCATATGGATTTACAGTATTAATATAACCAAAAGAAAGAGTACTTCAAAAGGAAGAACAAAACATTGCAGTAATTTATTTTGAAATTTTATCACTTATGTATAATACATGATTATTATAGATTTAAAACAATATAAATAAAAGTACAAAAACAAAAGGGTAACTTAAGAGATGTTGAAAATATAACAACATAATTTAAATTTTCTATTTCAAAAGTTACGAACACACAAGGAACCTTCATATTTTATTATTTTATTATGTATATCATACAACAATAATGAAGTATGTATTATATTACCAATCACAATTTTATTCCAGAAATATTAACTCAATTACATAAATTGCCTCTACTTTTAAAAAGCAGATGAAATAGATTTAGAGATTTGTACTTGTTATGCTATTTCCAGCTATGATATACATATCTAAAAATTCATTTAATATCCATGCATGACAAGGTTAATTCTTATTACTTGGTCTGACCGGCTATATTCTAAACTGTAATTATTTATATGAATCTTCTTTGATTCTGATCACCCGATAATTTTTCTACATAATTTTAGTAGAGTCAAGTTATCTCCTTTTAGGAGAATCCCAATAACAATGCACATCTTAAAAATTCTTAACACGGGTATTTTTCTTTCCTAAAAATACCATGTATTGATTTCAATCCAAATATTCTCATCATACATCATTCCTTTCACACCAAGACAATTGAAGACTCAAACATGTTGGGTTGGTTCTCTCCTTGTGAGGCCCAAACCCGTTATGTTTTGGTATGTCCATGACACATGACAGACCCAATATAATATATCATTATAATTAGGGTAAAAGGCTAACCTTAAATGTGTGCAACTGTATGTGCAACTGTGAGGGCATTGGTGTGTATGGAGATGTGTGTCAACAACCGCTTTGAAGAAAAGAGAGAGAGGTAAACAAAATTTGTAACTACTTCATATAGCAACCTGTGTTGGTTGTTTTGAAGATCCAACAGTGAAACCTTGTCTGATCGAGCTGCAATTTTTATTAAAGATTCCTCACTCATATCTATTTTATCTGGACGGTGGAATTATCTATTGGAGGTAGGTATGTAGAAGCATCAGGAATCTAAGTGTGAGTCTAAGTCCCACATTGAGTAGAAATGAGAAAGTTGAGCAACATATAAGGAGAAGATCCACAAACCTAATGCCTTAAGGTTTTAGGTTGAAGGTGGTGTCATTCTCTTGTACAAATTGGACTCTTGTCTCATTCTTGTTCTCCCGATATTTCTCTCCTTAAATTTCCCAACAAGTGGTATCAGAGCCAATGGTTTAGGCAATGACCTATAGTTTGATCCTAGTATCGAAAGTCTTCCTGACAGAGGTTTTAGACAAGCGTGCGTATCCTGAGGTACAAGTGAGGATTGGTTGTGAGTGAGGTACTTGTGTTTGAAAATGCGAGGGGGAGTGTACCAATGTAGAGGATGGACTCTCACTTGAAAGGAAGATTGTTAGGTATCCAAGTGTGAGTCTAAGTCCTACATTGTGTAGATATGAGAAAGTTGAGCAACATATAACAAACCTAATGCCTTAAGGTTTTGGGTTGAAGGTGGTGTCATTCCCTTGTATAAGTTAGATTTTCGCATCAAAACATTCACTTTATCTTCATAATTTCATCATGAATATAAGTCTTTAAAAGTTAAAGAAAACAACCCGAGAGCAAACCCTCTAACTCGCGTCGAGTGCATCTGATATCGCACCCAAAGCCTCTACAAAATTTTGAGCTCTTTCAAAATCTATCAAACTTTTTTTTTTAAACAACCAAGAATGATATAAATAATAGTACTTTAGAGGTGTTCCAACCCTATTACAAGAGAAAAAAAATTTCCCAGAACATTAATAAATGCACGAGAGAGCACATAAAGACCAAGTTAAAATTATAAAACAAAGACATTTAACGACGCCAAACACTACTCTACCCCTTATCACACCGTACCATTGAGTGTATGAAAAAAACACTACCTAAATAGCAAAAACCCGTACAATGTACTCAATTCCTCCTAAAACATATATACCTTTGTCAAATGACTAAAATACAATTATCAACAATCTTCAATGTAGAGAATACAAAGTACACCTACATCCTTAATCACTTAAGACTGACTTTAACCAACAAATGCAGTTTCAGGTTGTTATTTCGTTAAATTTATTCTTAGGTCTATGAATTATGTCCCATTGCTTCCTTTCACCATTTGTCGTGATTTGCCAAAGTTTCATTTTGGCTCCAACAATTTGTACTCCACAAAGTAGCAACATGCTTCAATTTTGTCCCATTCCGTCTTCTACTCACCTGCCAAACTCTTAAATTAACTATTATTTATGGTATTATCAACTTCATAGGATCCTCACTACATCAAACAACACATTTTAACACACTATCACGTTCAGTAACTCTATCAACATCGTATCAACATATAATTCTTCAATCCATCACAACTATTATCTTTGTAAAATCAATTATCAACAATAAATTTTAAGTAACTCAATCATAATTCCTTTGAGAGAAATTTGAAATTTGGTGACCATAGTACTCCCACATCCACATCTTCTAACCTAGAGTTCTATTGAAATGTAAAACTAGCTTCCCTTACCTATTTAGGAGGAGCAAACACCTACAGAAGAACCCAATTTTCTCAGGATAATAAAGATATTCTAATTTGCATCACAAAGTTCTGATCAATGATCTGAACACATCAATAAAACCCTGAACTAACAAAAATCAATCCTAAAACATAAAATACCACACGCAAACACATCTATCTAGATAAAAAGGAATATTTGAAAATTGACTTTTAAAAAAAAACATAAATATAACTTATTTTATTCAAATTCTGATAGGATAACTCTGTTAAACTCAATCATGAATCTAGATATAGTCACTGATATAAAATAGAATATAGATATAGTCACTGATATAAATATAAATAGGTAGAATCAAAAATTTAAAGAAATATCACATAGGGAAAAGAAAAGAAAGATATTTCTAGAAAAATAAATTTTAATCTTTAAAAATGAAACCGGAAAAAAATTATTCCTTAATACCTTTATTTTAATAATAAAATATTAAATGTATTAAATTGTCATTCTAATTAATCAGTTCTATTTTAAAGCTAATTATGGATTCTTACAAATTTAAATAAAAACAAACTTGAATAAATAATAAAATAAACTTTTTATTTGAATTCTAAAAATGAAAATTTATACGACGAGGAACTGAAAAAAATTATATTAATCTTATTTTTTAAAATTAAAATATAACTACAATTGCAAAAAAAAAAAAAGATTTCACTCAACTTCAAATATTAATTTATATAAAAATATTTTATTTTATTTCAGAAACATACATTAATTATTTAAAGTAATATGTAGATATTTATATTTATAAATATCTTAAATTAAAATAACTCAGAACGTATACAATATTTATTTCTAGGAATATATCAAATGAATTTATTACTTTATATATATATATATATGTATATATTAAAAGGTAAATGGTAAGTATGTTTAATTATAAAAAATTGATAATTGATAAAATATGAAAGTAAAAAATTATATTAAAACTTTATATTAATATAAATTTCACTTTAAATCTCATACTTTCTTGATACTGGTATATTTGTTTGGCAAAAATATATTAAATAAAAACTTTCATTGATAGAAAGGATGAATTATACTATCTTCATACGCGCTATATAACGGTCAGAAAAAATTTAGGTCATTCTAATTTTGCCAGCGTTAATTTCTAATCCAAATTTACATTATCATTCCAAGCTTATAAATCATTATTATTTTATCCAATAATAATATTCTTCTAATTTTCAAAAAAGAAAATTTAATTATTAGTGTATGTACACGGTTTCAAACTCATATATATATATATA